>Ga0256843_1000099_pt1 | contig 73349 bp, 105 predicted proteins | sample AlvinellametaG_FD_191572 | JGI IMG/M metagenome (GOLD analysis project Ga0256843, IMG submission 191572) | Pompeii worm associated microbial communities from hydrothermal vent at the East Pacific Rise, Pacific Ocean - Alvinella | ecosystem: Host-associated > Annelida > Integument > Unclassified... | reverse complement strand
TTTTTTTATTCTATGCGTGATATATCGCGTGGGGTAAATTTGTGGGATTTTGGCTTATGATGATATATAAATGTTTTAAATAAAATAAGATATTTATATGTTATCTACAAGGGATAACAAAAAAATTAATAAAAAGGATAAATCATGAAAACAAAATTAAACATAGGAACACACAACGGCGTATTTCACGCAGATGAAATTGTAGCAATGGCTCTTTATAGAGCATATATAGAAGATAATGTAGAGCTTGTGCGTACTAGAAATCCACAAGAATTAAGCTCTTGTGATGTTAAAATCGATGTAGGAGGGGAGTATGCTCCTACATGCTGGTCTTCATATTATGGAGATTATATGTCAATGACACAATTCAGAGGCTATGCAGTATTGGGGGAGTTTGATCACCATCAATTCAGAGAGGGTGATGAACTTTATGGGTTATCTAGTGCAGGATTGATTTTTAAGGCTCTAACAGAGCCTATGAGTGCCTGCTGTGATATGGGTGAGTGTCCGTGGGTAGATACTGTAGTATCTGAGCCATCTCAATCTCTATTAAATTTGGTGACTGCTGTTGATGCTAGAGATACTAGAGTTGAATACGATAAATGGAAAAACTCTATATTTTGCCAAGATGTCACTTTTGATATGTTATTTAATGCTATATCAGGATGTAATCAGCTAGATATAGCTTCAAAAGAGCAGGACGATATGTTCAATACCTTAACAGATTTATTCACAAAATATTTTAAAGGAACCATAGAGGCTTGTGAGCTATATAAAACTATTTCAGAAATAGCTTCAAATACTCAAAAAGAGGCTGAATCAAAGATAAATAAAATCAAAAATACTGTTAAAGTTAAAGGGCAGTTTGTCTATTTTGAAGATTTTCAGTCATTCCCAATGGCTGCTAAGTGGTTATGGGATAATGGGTACGGTACAAAGATTTTTGTATCTTATGATAAACTCCAAAATAACTGGACATATCAGGTAGATACTGATGTACAGAAGATTGTAAGTGTATCAAATACAGTGTTCGTACATACAAATGGCTTCATAGCCAAGAGTTTGGACGATATGGATACTGTAGTTATAGATTTGGAGGAGGTTACCAAATAGGTAACTCTCTTCTTTAAATAATAAAACCATTCTGCTATTTTTAGCGTGTTTGGTTTTTTATTATTTGTTTTTTGGTCGGTTTGTAGGTATCTGAAAATCCATTTTAAAGCTATTTATAGTGCTACCTATATCTTTGGTCGCTAAGCGTTCTTAAAGTGGCTTATTTTGGCTTCTAGGTACCTTAAAATTGATATTATATTTTTATTAAGGGTTATATTTATGTAGCGTGATGATGAATTTCTGAGATTTTGAAATTAGTATAAAAATTTTAAGAATTTTGCATTTTACTCTTGACAAATCTTTAATAGTGTGGTATAATATCAGTCTGAACCGAAAGGTTCCCAATATATAGACCGTAGGTCTTAGCTTATAAGATAACTATATAGCTATTTTATAGGTTTATTTATATAGATTCTTATGGTTATATTCATTATATTATACTTATAATTTCATGGAGATTTATATGTGGGAACTATTTACTACAAACTCAGAAGTTAAAGCAAATGAATTTATAGAATCTCATAAGGGTTCTTATATTATCGTGAGGGTATTTAGAGATAACATTAAATATGCTTATGAGTATAAATTAAAGATACAGTTATGTCCATCTGAAAAGTGGATATTTAATATCTAAAATACATTTACAGAGGTCTCCAATATCTTAAATAAATAAACTATAATGCTTTCGTGGCATTGATTCCTCCTTTTTAATTTTTGGTTACCCTTATAATTTTGATGTTTTGAAATGTAACATATACATTTTAAGGCACTATCGAGTAAGTTTGAGAATTTTCTATAATTCAAGATAACTGAAAGTCTTGGAGGCTTCTGTAAATGTATTTGTAGATGTATTTTAATAAAACATAAAGGATAAAATTATGGATAATCTAAACAATATAGAACATTTGTTAAGTTTAGAGGTAAATCTTATAAGTGATGTACTTGATGAGATTCTTAATGATAAATCTACACCTATCTACATTAGAGAGAAATTGTTCAAATTAAATGCTGATAGGGAGAAATTATATGAACCATATTTAAATAAAGAAGGGGATGGCTATGAGTTTGAAAGATAACTGAAAGGCTTGGTTAGAATCTCTTTCTTTAGTTGATATGTGACTATAAAATAAATAAATAAATAAAAGGATAAAACATGAAAATATATCAGGTAATAACAATAGGTTACGATGGATTTGGGGATTACGCATCCACAACCCTCTGCGTAGGGACAAAAGACGATATTATCAATTTTTTACAGAATGAAAAATACCGAGATAGATATTTTATTACCCTCTGGGAAGATGGTATCGAAAAAGAGACATATGAATCATACGAACAATTTTTAAATAAAGAAGGGACTGGTTATGACAGCAAAAGAACTTAGATATATTCTTAAAAATAACAAGAATATCAAAACAGTGGGTGAGTTAGCTATATTTCTTAAAAACCAAAAATAAAAGCTTTTAAATGCATACCTAATGTTAGGTATAGGTAATCCTAGAATCACCGTTATTTTGGCTTCTAGGTATCTTAAAATAGGTATTATATGGTGTAATAATGAACTTCTGAATTTTTAAGAATCTCTTGTGAGGAATTTATGGGATTCTTAAATTCAGTATAAAAGATACTTATAAAATCCATTGATAATTTATGAATGTTTTAAATATAAGATATTCATATGTTATCAATAAGGGTAACAAAAATAAAACAAAAGGATAAAATATGAGAACAAAATTTAAGGTCAGAGGAAAAAGATTTGAAAGCTACCTTACACTTTCACAGCTTGTGGTTGCTACTGAGTTAGCTTATAGACTAAATAAGCAACTTTACATTATAGGATAAAATTATGGAAATTCCAAAAAATGATATGAAATTATCAATGGATTTCATAGATGATATATTCGAATATGTAAGAGATATGCCAGATAGTGAGCATAGAGATGAACTTATGTTCAAATTTTCAGATTTCTATTTGAAACATACAAAAGTTGTGATAAATGATATGCTTAAGACTGTAGATAATATACTTTAGAATCTACTAGAAATTTTACAAATAAAATAAAACAAAACAAAAAGGATAAAATATGAAAAATTTATTAGAAATTCAAAGTTTTTGGGCGAATTTAGATTACCCATTTAAAAAAGATGTTAATATGTCCTCTTATGAGGGCAAAGATTGGAGCTTACAAATTCATAATGGTGTTATGAAAGTATTTAATACATCAGCTTGGGTGTCTGATGGTATTTATAATATGATTATAGCTGAAATTATGGATTTGGTAAGCTTCAATCAGTATAACATGATTGAAGCTTCAAGTGATTCTAATGAATTAAATAAATTGTTTCAGTAAGATACATCTTTTGAAACGCACAGGTGTCTTTCTGTGTGGTTTGATGGGTATATTCCAAAGGACTGCTGTGATGATTATATCATCTAATATGAAGAAGCATTTATGTAAGAATGTGTAAAATAAAAGGATAGAACATGAAAAAGAAAAACGAAATTAAGGTTACAAATATAGATATCAGACAAATTTCAATGAGCAAAAAAGGTATTGGTATGTATGCCATTACTTATAAAATTGGAAATAAAAAATATTCTGAGACTAGACATATGAGACCTGAGGATGTTAAGAGTTTTATACCAACAGTAACCTATTTGGTAGTAGATAAGAAATATAAGGCAAGATAATGAAAACTTTGTATATTTTATTGTTAATATCAAACCTGTTTTCGGGTGAATTGGTATTATATATGCAAATTTCTGATAAATGCTACAAAGCCATTGAAAAAGCTCCTGAAAAACATATGCAATATGTGGATGGTAGTATAAGTTTAGCTGAGGATTTAAACTATAAAATAAAGGCAGAGAAAATTTGTGGATTTTCTTTATAAGTTAAACAAATTAAAAAAAAAAAAGAAACACTACAAGTGGTGGAAGAAGTTAATGGGCGAGTCCTACTCAGTGATGGTTTCGCGTATAACCCCACTGAGCTAAAAAATGGGAACCTAAAGAGGGGGAGTTAGTATGGGTAACGATGTAAGTAAACAACGATTTTGTGGCACCAGTGTTGTTACCTTATGAGACGGAACATAACTGTAAAAAAAATAGAACCATTTGATGGTTCAGTACCTGAGAATTATAAAGGGGAGCGAGATGAAACTAATTAATGCAGATTGTACTGAGGTGGATATCCCAAAATGTAGGTTATTGCTTACCGATATACCCTACGGGAAAGTAAACAGGGAAAGTAATGGGTTAAGGAACCTGAACAAGGGAATAGCAGATATACCAACATTTGACATAAATGTGTTCTAAGAACACATTTACAATTCTGCTGATATATTCGTTATCTTCTGTGGTAACGAACAGTATTCAACTATTTATAAGTTCTTCGCAAAAAAGTCAAAACTGAAGCTAGGGACAACTAGACAGCTTGTTTACGCCAAATCAAACCCATCGCCTATGAATGGGGAGTATGTATATTTAAGTGCTACAGAAAATGCAGTGTGGTTTAAGAAGAAAGGTACTGGAAAACTAAACAGCAAATGTAAAAAGAACTGGTTAGTACACCCAACTGGTAGGAGTAAACTTCACCCTACGGAAAAGCCACACTCTTTACTAGAAGAGCTTATTATAGACAACACCAACGATGGTGATTTAGTAGTAGACACTTGCATGGGAAGTGGAAGTACTGGATTAGTTGCGTTAAAGTTAGGTAGAAATTTTATGGGAATAGAAATAGATGAGACCTATTACAATATTGCAAAAAGCAGATTAAATAAAACCAAAGGAGAATGATATGACAAGAGAAAAATATTTAAAATATAGAGAAATCATAGACTGGTTCTATACTCAGCCAAACGGGGCAAAAGTATGGTGTAAAGAAAATAATAATACATGGTTTCTTACTGATGACCCAAAATGGTTTGTACATAATAAATATGTAATAAATGATGAATATGCAGAATTAAGAAAAGCTATAGCAGAAGGTAAAACTATACAACACCTAAAGGAAGTTATATCTTCATATGGTGTAATACAAGATAGAATGGATATAAAAAAAGAGTGGATAGATGTTGAATTATCTCCAAATTTTACCATTAAAATAGATATCAAAAAATATAGAGTAAAACCAGAAGAATATAAGTTCAAAGAAAATGATTTCATACGAACCAAAGATGGGAAAATAGATAAAATAGCTTTTATAACAAATGATAATATATACTCAAAAGATAGAGTATATAAAAAGGAAGATATTACACTATGGGAACCAGAACCAGAAGAAAAAGTTTGGATATGGAATAACGAATGTGATTATCCATATATAGCAACATTTTTAAGTATGAATGAAAATAAATACAATATAAAAGAAATTATATGTGGTAATAGTTACTGGGATAATTGTGAGCCATTTATTGGAGAACTACCTAGTATATCAAGATAAAGGATAAAGTTATGAAATTAAATTCAATAACACTAGATATGTAATGTTTTATATAAAAAATAATAAAATCATAGAGTTTGAAGTACTATGAACAGATGATGTATTTTATAAATATATACAAGCACATAAATGTAAAATAGATGATGTAAATCCTTTTATACAAATTCAATACAGAAATGGCAACAAGCTTAAAACATCTACAATAAACATCAAGCATTATAAAATATATAACACTATTGAAGAGTTACTTAAAAATAGCATTGTATATTTAAATATATAAAAAGGATAAATTATGAAAATAACAAAGAATGAGAACAGTATCGAAATTATTTTAGAAAAAGGTTCATCTACAATAAAAGCTGGTCGGTCCTCTATCATAAAAGCTGGTGATTCATCTACTATAAAAGCTGGTGATTCATCTACTATAAAAGCTGGTGGTTCATCTACGATAGATACTGGTGGTTCATCTACAATAAAAGCTGGTTGGTACTCTACCATAAAAGCTGGTTGGTCCTCTACAATAGATACTGGTAGTTACTCTACCATAAAAGCTGGTGATTCATCTACAATAGATACTGGTGGTTCATCTACGATAGATACTGGTGGTTCATCTACAATAAAAGCTGGTTGGTACTCTACCATAAAAGCTGGTTGGTCCTCTACAATAGATACTGGTAGTTACTCTATCATAAAAGCTGATGATTCATCTACAATAGATACTGGTGGTTCATCTACAATAGATACTGGTGATTCATCTACAATAAAAGCTGGTCGGTACTCTACCATAAAAGCTGGTTGGTCCTCTACAATAGATACTGGTAGTTACTCTACCATAAAAGCTGGTTGGTCCTCTACAATAAAAGCTGGTGGTAAAAATATCGTAGCTATAAGACACGATATTTTTGAATGTATAGTTTTAAATAATCAAACCATTCAGTGGTGTCCGTATAAGATACCTGGATATTTGGAACTTATAGATGGTAAATGGTATAAAGATGGGGAAGAACATATTATAGCTGATAGTATATTATCTAAGGTTATCACTAAAAAAGGCAATGTAAGAAAAGTAAGGAACTTTAATGTTGACACAAAAGAGTACGATAGTCCATCCTATCTCATAGAACAAGATGGGCAATTTGCCCATGGAGCTACTATTAAAGAAGCCAAAGAGGATTTGGCTTACAAATTACTAGATAGAGATATGTCCGGCTATGAAAATTATACTCTTGATACTACTTTACCTCTTGATAAAATGATAGTAATGTATCGAAGCATCACAGGTGCTTGTTCGCAAGGTACTCGTAATTTCGTAGAGCGTATTGATAAAAAAGAAGAGTATTCTATAAAAGAAATTATTAAAATAACAGAAAATCAATATGGAGGACAAACTTTTAAGGAATTTTTTACTAAACATAAGGAGAAATAATGATAATTAAAGCAAGTGTAAATTTTAGTGTAACAGGTGTAAAAGATGGTAGATTTAAAGATTTAATAGAAGCTTATGATAATGAATTAGCTTTACAATTAGCTAAAGAAATCATAAATAATTTCAAACCTGATGAAGATATGTATGATATAGGTTATTTAACAAAATCATTGACATTAGAGGTAGATAAGGTAGATAAATGAATAAAAACGAGATAATAACAATAATTGTAGGATTAAATGCAATAATACCAATGGCATTAAGTACAACACAGAAAGCAGCCGAACAAGGAGCTGTAGGTCTTTGTATAGGTGCAAGTATTTTTGGTTTTGTGATATTTAATCACATGCTTAATAATTAAAAAGGACAAACTATGAGTAATTGTATAGATGATTTTTGGAATAAAGTAGCAGTACTACAAACTATTGCTGGTACAGGAGTGTCTGTAAAAACAAAAAAATATAAAGAATATGAACAAGGGGAAAGAACTTTAAATTCTATAATAAAAAACGAAACATCATTAAATTGTACAGAAAGTAATGACAACACAATTTATGGACAGTATAATCATAATGAGTATATAAATAAGCACAAAAAATAAAAGCAAGTACAATTCTAAAAAGGTAGAATAGAAATAGCATTTAACACAGCAAAGAAAACATATAGAACAACTAAAGGTAAATATAAAGATCTAGAAACGGAAGCATTGCAATTAGTGTTTGAAGATGGCAAGTTATATAATGAGATCTCTTTAGATGATATAAGAAAAAAGCAAATTAAGTATAGAGACAAAGATAATTATCTTAAATTAACTTCTTTCTATGACAATAATCAAATCAGAGTACACAAGAGAGAAAACTCAAATTCACTACTATATGTAGCAATGTTTAACTCAATAAAAACTACAGAAGGATAACAACATGGATAACTTCAAAAGAAAAGAGCTAACAAAAGAAGAAGCACAAAAGGCTTGGGAGGATGGTTATGCTATAACCTATAAAGATTCTAGATATATATTTATAGACGATTGTCCTGACGATACTAGATATACTGATTTTTGTTATGCAACTAATTTAGATACCTTTTTACAAGGTAAAATTAAAAATAGGCTTGATGAACCATTTAAATATTACGAAGGTCACGGAGATTTTTCTATACCACAGAAAAAATTATATATTAGTAACAAAACTTTATGGAGAGTACAGAATATTTGTAATATAGGTGATAATGAAATATTACCTACTATTGCGAAACAGAATAATAACATATACGAAATAAGCTCCTTTAAATCATTAAATACAGAGGAGAAGCATTATATAAAGAATGCAATATCAGGTAAATTCTGGTTACATAATCGTGACCAAGAATTAAAACTTGGGAAGATTCTACAGAATATTTTAATATATCCAGATTCTACAAAAATAGAAGAGTATGTATCTAAATGGAAATCAGCTTATAGTATAGATACAAATATAGTAAAAGTATCTGACGATATAAGAAGAGTATATGATATATCTAATGTTGGAGGATCCTGTATGGCAAATAAGGGTAAATTTATGGAGATTTATGAGGATCTTGGGTGTAAAATTGCATATATTGAGGAAGATGGATATTTAAGAGCTAGGGCATTACTATGGGATAATAATTTAGAATACTATTACGAAGATAATGATGCCCAAGATGGTAATCTTAAATATATTGATCGTATCTTCTTTGATAATGAAATAAATAGATTAACATTACAAAAGTGGGCTAGAGAGAACGGGTATAGTAGTTTACCAGATAGTACCACAGATTTTGTAACCAAAAAGTCTGTTGGTAGTTATGATTATGTACCATATGTTGATAATATGTGCTATGTCATAGAGGATAGTGATAGGTACAGGTTAACTAACTGTAGTGATGATTATATAGACTCCTTACAAAGAACAGATGGCTCTTCTGGAGAGGATTGTGGTATATCAGAATTTAGAAGCGGTGTATGGTGTGTAGATATAGATGATTATGTACATGAGGATGATGCTACCTATTGTGAAAGCGATGATGAATACTACTGCTATACAGAAGATTTATGTTATATCCATGGCTATGGTTGGTATCTGCAAGATGATGACGATATATGTTATGCTAAAGATATAGATGAATATAAATTTAAGGATGATTGTGTATACATATATAGTACAAATGAATGGTACTACTATACTGATGGTCTATACTACGCAGAAGATAGTGAAGAATACTATAGTGATAGTTCAGATTTATACTATACAGAAGATAGTGGAGAATACTATGAGAATATTGATAATGTATATTATATACAAGACTTAGATGTATATTATAGTGGTAATACAGACTTATATTATGATGAAGAATCTGATACATATTGGTCATCAGAGGAAGCATTTTTAGAATACAACAAAAATTAAGGAAAATAAATGGATAACATAATAAGTATTTTAAGTAAAACACAAGATGAGATATATGAGTATTTTTTTAACAAAAAATTCGATGGATTTGATAAAATAATAGGAGATAAATATATTCTACTAACAAGTCCATCCTCAAAGCCTTTACTATGTGTACATTTAGATACAATAAATACACACAGTAAGGATAATATAAAACCTACTGTAGATGATTTTGTTTTCGACAGTAAGAATAATATTATAAGTCTTTCTCCCTTATCCGAACTAAGTTGCCTAGGGGGTGATGATAGAGCAGGACTATATATTGCATTAAAGTTGATAGATTATATGAATGAGACGGATAACTTTAAATATGATATAGGTTTCTTTATAGATGAAGAGATAGGGTGTATTGGTAGTGGAAACTTATCCCTAGACCTAAAAGAAAATCTTATCGAGGATTTTAGCCCGACTTGTTTTATTGGTTTAGATAGAAAATCTGGCTATGGTAAACAGGAAGTTGCATTATATGGTTATGATAATGACGAGCTTACAAAGCTATTTACTGAGTATGGCTTTAAGGAAAGTATAGGTTCTATCACAGATGCCTCTGAGCTGGCAAACGATATTGCTTGTGTAAACTTAAGCGTTGGCTACGATAATGAACATACAAAAAATGAGGTGTTATATGTAGACTGTATGGAAAATACTCTTCAAGTACTTAAGGATATAGAGATACCTAACAAAGTCTATGAAAGTAAAGATAATATATATGTTGATAATTATTTCGACTACTATGATGTTTACTATGATGAATTGGAAGAGGAGAATAAAATATTCAGGGAAATATTATGGTCATTAGGATTTGATCCAGATGATTTACTTGATCAACATAAATTCATTAGTTAATGGTAAAGTATAAGCAACACCAAGAAAGTTGCTTATTTTAATAGGTAAGTAATTTAAACTAACATAAGGATAAATAATGAAAAACTTTAAAAATAGAAAAGAATTAACAATAGAGGAAGCACAAAAAGCCTACGATAATGGATATGGGATATTAGTAGTAAGTAATGATAACGAATATATAAGCGTATGTAATAATGTTGCTCCTATTGTTTGGGTGGATGGACTTTACAAATTCTACTATGCTACACAAGAAGAGGTAAATAAATATGATGTACATAAGCAATTTAAAATATACAATAACAAACTTAAATGTATCCGTAAAAGAATACCTAAAGTACTTCATAAAAGTATAATTGAGGAATTTATATTAAATGGTATATCATCAAGGCAACTTGCAAAAGACTATGATATATCTGTAGCATCTGTATATAGAATCATACATAAGTATGGGTATAATAAAACATGGGGTAAAATATAGTCTATAAAATAGCTATATAGTTATCTTATAAGCTAAGACCTACGGTCTATATATTGGGAACCTTTCGGTTCAGACTGATATTATACCACACTATTAAAGATTTGTCAAGAGTAAAATGTAAATTTCTTGAAATTTATATAGTATTTTCAGGAAACTTTTGTAACAAAAGAAAATTGAAATTAATTTATATTATTATATAAAGTTTTCTGACAAGATATACCATTTAAAGCAACATAATGGTATCTTAAAAGGCTTTTCTTTTCATTTAGGTATCATAGGTTGCCTTAGGGGTAAAACCTTTCATATTTTCTTTTAAATTATTTATCCTTACATCTTGACAAATTTATATCTACTATGATATAATACCAAATATAAAATTAGAAAGGACATATATGGAGTTTAGAAAATATAAATTATCAGAACTCACAAGAGATAGTCTAACATTATCGCCTAAGAGAGGTAAAAAGTTATTAAATCTATCATCATTATCATCTAAAGAGATCAAACAACTCATTGAAGCTATCGTGATGGGTGGTTATATATGTCCTTCGATCATAACTGAAAGATTAACACCAAAAGATAAGGAGATTTTATGAAATAATTTAATAAATAAGTATAGTAGTTAAAATATAACAAATAAATAATAGGTGCATAATGCTAACAACTAAAATAATAAATTATAAGGAATTTAAATGGCAAACGAAATGAAAGAACAAATTATAGCACAATTAATAGCTTCAGGTATGGATATAGAAGAAGCAGAGAAAGTATATAAAGAACAATTTGAGGTAACTACAGGTGTTTCATTACCGTTCCCCCTTTTAAAAGTTAATAATGTTAAAGGTATTGCAGAGATCGGACAAATTGTAGGGGATCCTGAGAAAGATGAAGATGGTGAAGTTATCAAATACAATATAGTATACGATCCAAAAGATATAGATATTCTTATTATTAATAGAAAATCTATGTATAATATGTTTGACCCGACAACAAATTCTGTCTCAGTTAAAACAAAACTACAAGATCCTTATACAAAAAAGGTAAACTATATAGATGTAATTTCCGGTAAGTCTGTGGTACAACTTATCGATGAAGGTAAAGATGTAAAACCACAAACATTACTAACTATTGGTATTAGACCAAAAGAAAGTGATGAACCATTTACACCATATAATATGTATATTAAAGGTACTATTCTTTATGGTATGAATCAGCTTATATCTTCAGTAAATCCAAAAACTCCATATGTAGTTATTAATATGGAAATGGGGGTAGGAAAACAAGGAGCAGTTAAGTATGCTGTTGTTGATTTGGATAACGAAAATACAACAGCTAGGGCATTCGAAGGACAAGAAATGATTGATAATCTTAACTTTATTCTTGAGACTAATAAAGCTATAAATCAATATATAGAAGATTTAAATAGACAGCTCGATGAGGAGCTTATGTCTAAAACAGGGACAACATCACAAGATGATCTTCCAGCATAACTGATATGGACTTTTTGTCCATATCAACATTTTATAAGGATAAAACTATGAAAGCTATAATAATAGATAAACTAACAAAAGATTATGAGTTATATTTCGATGATGATGAAATAGAAAATCGTATAAGACGATATTATGAATCATCTGGAAATGTAACTTTTAATCCTTATGAATATTATGAATTTGAAGATGATAATGGGTATGAGTATGGATATAGTGGTATGTTTGAAATACAACCTATTCATTATTTAGATTTAGGTACTATTATAGAATTGTGCAAAGAGTTACATTTAAATCTACTTATAAAGCCTAAATATAGACATACAAGTATCGGTAAAGTAAGGACTAAACATTCAGAAAACTATAGTGTTATTATTCCTAACCATATTCTACATTATGTAGATACATTAAGTATATCTAATATGTTATACCATTAAATAAACCAAAAGGATGCATATGAAAATTGAACAAAATAAAGAATTTAAACCTGTTACTATCACACTAGAAACTATTGAAGAAGTGTACACTATGTGGCACAGAATGAATCTAAGTAGTAACACTGTAGAAGAATACACAGAGTGTAATAAAGTACCATGCATTAAAGACTCTGATCTAGATTACACTATTTTTAATTTTCTGAGTAAAGTTATAGATAATTATAAGGATAATTAATGCGGCTAAAAAGTTTAATTAAAAAATTTGGTTATAGTGAACTTTTTGATGTGGCTAATAAAGAAGGATGGGAAGTTCCTACATTAAAACAACTTAAATCGTTATCATACGATTATGAAGACAAGGATGTATGGGTTAATATACCACATGAAGATATAAATCATGCTTATGTATATAATAAAAAAGCTAATAAATTAATAACAGTACATAAAATGTTTATGGAGTATGCAGTAGTTATAGTGAATGATAAATGTTGTAATTGTTGTGAAAATTTTGACAATAAAATAGGAAACTGTATGCAATTACAATTATTAATAAATAACCCAATGGAATTTTATTGTGCATATTTTATAAGGAAGCACGATGGTATCACTAGTGGCTGATATTCATATCAATACTTCAGAAGACAAAGTATTTGAAACTAATAGACTGATAGAACTTGGAAGTATTTTAGATAGAGATGAATCAGATGAAGTATATCTTCTAGGAGATATATTTGATAAATCAAAACCAGATATGTTTGATATTATAGCTTTTAAAGAATTTATAGATTGTATTAGTAAGCCAATTTACTATATCGAAGGTAATCACGAAAGAGTAAATGCTCAATACTACTGCCTTGATGATATTATGGGTTTGTTTAATATTCAAAAAATAGAAACTTCTTTTACAGGAACAACTAAAATATATCCTATAGGTCATCAAGATATAGAATCTATACAATATTTAGATTTATCTTATAAAGGAAATAATGTATTATTATCACATTTTAGATGGTCACATCCATTATTTGGTAAAGGTGAACTTTATAAATATGAAAGTGATATTAAAAACAAATTTGATATAGTATTTTTAGGAGATATTCATGAAAGCTATGAACCTGAAGCTAATGTAATCTATATTGGAAGTCCATATTCTAATAAATATAAAATTCAAGGTGAGCATTCATACCTACTTGTAAATTTCGAAGATTTAACTTATGAACGAGTTCTACTAGACTTACCTAATAAACTATCTATAACTTTACCTTTATCAAAATTAGTTTCTTTCCTAGAAAATATTGACATAAAACATAAATATATCATTAAAGTAGATATACGAAATACTGATGAACTTAAAAAACTAAAGAAGTTAGTTATACCCTCCTGTATTACTAGGCTTATACCTAAAATAGAAAAAGAAGAAGCTACTAAAAAAGAAGTTGTGACCAAGAAAGATACTATTATAGATACTTTAATATCTATTTTACCTAAAACAATTAAAAAAGATGAAGATTATATAAGGAGTATTCTTGAAAATTAAAAGAATAATTATTAATAATTTTATGTCCATAGGGCATATTGATTTTACTTTTGAGAATAAATTGTATCTTCTTAATGGTATAAATAATGATGTACTTGTAGATAATCTTCCAACATCTAATGGTGCAGGTAAGAGTGCTTTTACTTTATCAATTATACAATGTCTCTTTAATCGAAACCCAAAGTCAAATTATTTTGAAAATCTTAATAATCACATAACAAGTAAACCTTATGTGATTAAACTTTATATTGAAGTTAAAAGTATAGACTATCTTATTTCTAATGATAGAAATACTTTATCTATCATAGTTAAGGATCTGACAAATGATAAAGTGCTATCAGATAGGATAACGGAATCATTAACAATAATCCAAGATATTATTGGATTAACTTATGAAGAATTTGTTACTTTATCATATATAAATCAAGATACTATTGGAAATCTATTTTCAACTGATGGTAATTTAATTCTTAAATATTTTGATTTGACAATATTGGATATCTACACAAGGAAGGCTAAGGATAAGAGAGCTAACCTGAACTCTGATATTAGGACTTTAAAATTAAGAATAGGTGATATAACTAAATCTATATCTGTAGTAAATGAAGATAATTTATATGATGAATTAGATGAATTGAATAAAGATAAGGAGGAGTTAATTGAAAATCATACTTATATGACAAGCAAATCTAAACTTACAAATGATATTTCTATTTTGTCTGAGAAATTATCATCTTTACATTCTATTAAAAAACAAGTAGAATCATCACTTCAGTTATTAGAATTATCTATTTGTCCTACTTGTAATAGACCTTTAGATAATTTAAATGTAGATAATTTACAAGAACAATTAAGTGATATTGAAGATAAAATATTAACAACATCAACCTTATTATCACATAAACAAGAATCTTTAACTAATTTAAAAGATGAATTTGATAGTCAATTTAAAATAATAAATGATAAGATAATTAGTCTGGAAGCTAAAATAGCTACACATAAACATATACTATCTGCCCCATCTAAGGATATTGATAAGTTACAATTAGAATTACTAGAAAAAGAGAAAGAATTACAGATAGTTAAATCTCTAATTAAATTATTAGAATCTGGGAAAGTTACAACTGTATATCTACATACATTTATATCTGGATTAAATGATAATATTGAAGATATTTTATCATCCACAAATAATGATTTCTCTTTATATGCTAAAATAGTTAAAGGTAAAATTATGTTTAATATTTCTAGTAATGGGGTAGATAGAGAACTAGCTATGCTAAGTGGAGGTGAGTTTACTATTCTTGCTTTAACTATTCTTACGGCATTATTTAAAACATTAGAGCAACAGTTAAATATAATTGTGCCTATACTTGTTATAGATGAAGCCTTCAATAGAATAGATAAGCATAATATTAAACCAATTAGTTCTTTAATAGATGAACTAAAAAAGAATAAAAATGTAATTGTTATACAACATCATAATGAACTACCATATAAGTTATTTGATGAAGTAATTACTCTTACCAAAGAACAAGGGATTACATTATGTTAAAAAAATCATTAGTTTTAGAAGAACTACTTATCCGTTTCAACTCATTAAGTCTTATGACCGCTAAATATATAGCTACTTTTATAGTAAATTCGTATAATAATTGGAAAAGAATACCTGATGGTATATTCTTAGAAGAATGTATGCAAGGGATTAACGATGGATTGAATACATATGATAAGACAAAAGGTTCATTAGGTAATCATTTAAAGCATAGAATACGATACCGTATTCAACACTACTATAAAACATCTATTGAGTACTTACATAAAGATTTAGAGGATGAAGATATTGATATATCATTAGATATAGATCTATCTGATTTCTCCGATGCTGAAATAAAAGCACTGTTTAATGTACTTTTTGATAAACCATCAGATAATGATATATATATAGTTAAAAATATATTTAATACATAATAAAGGCAAAATATGAATGAAACTTTTCAAATATTATATAATCTTATTCCTCTAGATAATACCTTAAGAAGACATCAATTAGCCCGTCTACTTAAGAACCCAACAAAAGACCTACAATTACTATTATCATTAAAAGTTCATTTTCAGTTACCTATATCTAAAATAAAATTAACTACAAACGCATCAAAATTAAGTGATGATAAAATAAAAAGCTTGGTATATAATATCATCATAGCAAAAGATGTAAAAACTATCAATAAGTATATCAATCTATTTCCAACAGAGTATCAAGTTGTGTTTAAACATCTACTATCAAATAGCAATGTATTTAGTGATAACAATATAATTTATAATTCAGATAAGCTGTATACATTATCGGAACTTATAGGTGAATTTAAAAAAGATATAGATATACCTTATATTATTCATAATAGCTCTAAATTACATTATACTTATAGATCAGATAAAAATACTTACTCGTCTATTATAGATAGAAGAAAAAGACCGAATGTACCACCAAAATGGTGTTATATCACAGATGGGGATATAGTTGTGATGCAAGGAGATAAATCCTTATTAAATTACTTTCAAGGTAAAACAAATACATACACAACTATAACTGATCTACCTAGTATTAAAGAAAGTCAATTACAATCTTTAAAGGAAAACAATATAGGTAAATACATCACGCTATTAAAGGACACTCCTGAGACTATTTTTGTACCTAAAGGTTGTCTTATAGTCAAACCTATAGATTGGGTTGTTGATAATAACTATAATCCTATAGGTTTTAAGATCAGCTATAAAGATAAAATTTATAGTATTAAATATAAAGTAACTAAAAAGTATCTTAAATTAGGACTTGATAGACTTCTTTTAGAAGTTAGTTATGCCGAAAAGCATAGCAGGTTGACACATTTAGTTATAGAAAAGGTTATGGAGGATGAAGTCGATGGGAGTCAATAAAATACACGGAACTATCGGTATAGATTTATCAATGACATCTACAGGTGTTGTGGTGCTTGATAACAATAAAGCTATAGAAGAGTTCTTTACAATAAAGACTAGCCCTAATACCAATATCTACAAGAGAAGTCTTCAAGTAGCAGATAAGATAAATCAAGTTATTTTAAAATATCCTGATTATGATGTATATCTTGAAGCCCCTGCTTTTTTAGGGAAAGGGTCGAGGGTATACCAATTATTTGGGTTTCATTACTTCATAGCTACATTGATATATAGACATAAAAATAACTCATATCAGATAGCACCTAGTTCACTTAAAAAGAAAACCACAGGTAATGGTAGAGCAAATAAAGAAGATATGTTAGATGCTCTCCCTGAAAATATCAAGAAGTTCTTTGTAGATAATGGCTTTAAGAAAACAACTGGATTGTACGATTTAACAGATGCTTACTTTTTAGCATATTATGGAGATAAATGAAAGGATAGATATGATGGATAAAATACAGAATTTCATTAATCAAAAGTTAATGAATAAAGAAATGTTAAGGGGAGAATCAGTAGATTTACCTATGGATTATATAAAAACAGTATGTGAGAAGCATAATTTAAGAATAGGACAATTGATTTATTTAATTGAAATAGAGTATAATCTAAATCTATTTTATATATCAAATGATTCACTTATAACTTATATAGATAAGTTTATTAAATCAAAACAACATTAAGGATGAAATATGCAGGTTAAAGATATGATAGAATACTTAAAGACACTACCACAAGATTATGAATTAAAGTACACTTATGAGGAATATTTAGATTCTCCGACATATATGATTAGAAAAGAATTTAAGGAAGACAACTTTGAAATCAATGACAGGTATAAATCAATAGAGATATATACTAATTTTTAATGCAGGATGGTGGTATGACTTATATGGATAAAATTTGTGGTAATGATTTATGTTTAAGATACTTAACAGATAAACACAAGGACAGGGCAAATAGACTTTATAATGGTAATCCTATATTCTCTATAGGTAACTTAAAAGACACAGAGTTATGTGAAGGGTATTTTAACAAGAAAGGATAATTGGTATGAAAATAATTATAGCAATATTACTTATTATTTTCATAGGTCTAAATACACTAGAGAATAATGGATCACTAGAATGGTTTATAGGTTTTAGTTTAATATGTATATATGTGTTATATAATTTAAGTTAAAGGATAAAAATGAACAAAACAATTAAGCATAATGGTATTGAATACTATCTACCTACAGTTACACTACTTAAAGCTGAAGGATTAGGTATTTCAGAGCTAGCTGGAAGAACTGCATATAATAGCTACGACAAATCAGAAAATAATGCAATTAAAGACTTAGCTGTTCTTCTCAAGGAAGATGAAGACTATGGGATTGAACTAGATAATACGATATCAAAAGTAAATGCAATAGAATCATCAGAACTTTTAACAAATCTAGCTTGGGTACACCATCATCATAGTGTACTTGAGATGTGTGAACTCTGGTTCTTTGTTAATGGTACGAGCAGAAGTGTAATTCAGGAACACTCTAGGCACCGAGTACAAGAATTAACAGTACAATCAACAAGATACACTATGTCATCAGTTATAAATGCATTTTTAGCTAGTCAAGTATGTGGACATACAAATGGTTATGATTGGTTCTTAAATAAAGTAAAAGAATTTGATATGTTTACTATTAAAGATCAGGAAGAGGATATACACTTTATGTATAGACGATTACTTAAACAAAAAATAGCTTTAGGTGAAGAAAAATTCATTGAATTAGCTACATCAAAAGATATGAGAAATAATGGAGCTATAAATCAATATAATCCAGATATGGTGTTTGAAGCATTGCAATCATCAAAACAAGCAAGAAATATAGGTGACAGCTTTAAGCATATTGTAACTGATAATTGGAAAGTTGATTTAGTTTTTAAGATGAATCTTAGATCACTTAAAAACTATTTAAAGCTAAGAAATTCTGGTGCAGCTTACTTTTTAATGAGAGAGCTTGCAATAGCTATACAAGAGGCTGCACCTAAAAGTTATCTTAATTTGATAGTTAAGGAAGACAAACAATAAATCTAACATAAAGGAGACGATATGAAAAATGAAGTACAAGATGATTGCAAGAATCCTATAAAAGAAATTGAAAGATTTGCAATAGATAGGAATATTCATCAAATGGAGTATTCAGCTTTTGACTACATTGCTAATATCCAAGAAGAACTTATAGAGCTACTTGGAGGAGAGGTCAAGAAAGAGGATAGAGATAAACTTAAGACAGCTTATGAAAATTTTCTAAAAGAACTTCTAAAAGAAAATGTTATAGATACTGAATTAGTAGTATCACATGATGATATAAGAGCTGATGCAATTGCTGATATTATTGTATTCTCTATAACAGAACTTATGAAGATTAAATATGATCCAGAAAAGGTACTATTAGAGGTAGCTAAGGAAATTAACTCTAGAGTTGGATCTATAGTTAATGGTAAGTTCGAGAAAGATTTATCGAAAGAAGCTAAAGCAAATTGGTATAAAGCTAATTTTGATGATTGCAGAAAACTTATATGGACTAATAATTAAAGGAATATATTATAGATAATAATGCAGTAACAATAGATAGGGGTGAGTATATACAACTATTGATACATACAGAAATGTTAAATCAATTACATATGAACGGTATAGATAATTTATCTAGTTATGGATGTATGTGTTTAGATAATGATGATGAATGTATATTTTGTACAGACAATCAAGAAAAATATCTAGGAGTAGATTATGAAAGTAATTAAACTATTAATATTACTTTCTGTATTTGTATTTTCTGAAACATCAGAATGTTCTATAACTAAAAGTAAATTAAATATAGCATTAAGTACTATGGATAAAGCCTCTTTGGTAGGTGATGTCAGATTAGAACAACTTTATGTACAAAAGGCTATACTTGCTGTGCTTCTTAAACAAGAAGCTTGTAAAACAAACAATAATAAAAAGGATTAAATATGAGAAATATTCAAGTTAATGATAAGATTTATTTTATAAATGGGTTGAAGATTGAATGTGATGTGATTGAGAGTATTGTAGAGGATCATAATGGATTTACATATAAATTGGCTTCCGGTAATGAACTATATAATCCAACACATTTATATATAGATAAAGCAAAATTAATTGAAGACTTTATGGAAATTAATAATATAATCCCATCAGTTGTTGTTATGGAGGAGGAAACTAGTGAATGTATTTGATAAACAAGTTGGAGGTACTCACTACCAGAAACTTAAGATACAACCTATGGAGTATATTCTCCAAAATGATTTAGGATTTGTTGAGGGATGTGTTATTAAATATGTTTCAAGATATAAATTTAAAAATGGTATCGAGGATTTGAGGAAGGCAAGACAGAATTTGGATTTCTTAATAGGGCATCTTGAAAGCATAGATAACTAAAGGAAGACATATGAATAAACTTAAAAATAGGCCATCATTACTAACAGGGGGACGAAGAAAAGAAAGTGAAGATAGGCATCCAACAGATTATTACCCAACACCTAGATGTTCAACTTTAGCATTAATTGGGAGTGGGCTGTTAGGTGATACATCAAATGATACTTTATTAGAACCTTGTGCTGGTACAGGATGGGTTGCTGAAGTACTATCTCCATACTTTAAAGAAACAATAGCCACTGATAAGTACAAATATGATTTCGATTATGTATTTGATGTTGATATTACAGACTATCTAATAACTCCATTTGATGGTATTGATTGGATAATAACAAATCCACCATATGATAGACAACTACTTCAACCTATTATTAATAAAGCCTTACAAGAAGCTAATAAAGGAGTAGCTATGTTCCTTAAATTAACTTATCTAGAGTCTATTGGTAGATATGAGTTCTTTACCAATAATTCACATCTTAAATATGTTCTTGTATTCTCAAACAGACAACCTATGTATAAGAATGGGGAGGATACAGGAGCGTCAAATGCTATAGCATATGCTTGGTATATTTGGGATAAAAGTTTTGTAGGATTACCTACAATTCATTGGGTTAATAATAAGAGTGAGTGTGATGATAGATGAAACAATCGAACAAGCCCTTATAAACTACATAAAGGAGCTTGAAAATACAGAAATAGATGATGAGTTTATTCTCAATGAAATTGAATTGTATAATAGATTATATGAGGAAAATTTAGTAATACAAGAAACTGAGAGGTTTGATTTCTCTAATTTATATTTTATATATTCATAAAATACAAGGATAGCAATGGATAAATACATAGTAAGATTGGAGTTTGATGTCAAATCGGTTGATTTGCTTGACATAGAAGTAAAAGCTACATCAAGAGAGGATGCTATTACTAAAGCTAAAAATAAATATTACAAAGGTGAGTTTAATGGGGCTGATTTCTATGCCTCAGATGCATATGAAATTGAGATGTCTAATGAGACTGAATGTGATTGGTTAGTCGAAAATTTAACGACAGTGAGGGGAGGGATAATATGACCGTAGAAAGACTTATATCTTATTCTATTCAAACATTCATACTGATAATATTATTCTCTCTAATATGTGAAGTATTAACAATGTGGTAATATGAAAACATTAACAATAAAAAGAATAATTGACTCTTGTATTATATCATGTACAGTGTATGATGAGGTTATAGAAATGGAAAAAGAATTAACGGAGTTCTTATCTATCAATAACTCATCTGATAGTTTATTTAAATACCTATATAATGTTGTATCATTTAGATTATCGGAATTGGTAGATATAAATAAAAATATACATAAGGATAACATATGAAAATCCAAGAAGATAAAGATAAAAATTATAAGATAATAAGAAAATGTAAATTACAGGAAATAGACTACTACACCATACTTCAACAAGATTGTCCATATGATGGTGTTGTAGATGCTTTAGAGGTAAGAGCTTTAGGTTTCAATAGCGAAGCATATAAATGGTTTATTAACTTATGGGATTCAATAGTCCTAGAAGGATTTAAGTGGGATGATAATCCTAATATCGAAATTGATGTAGACTATTGGATTTACATTCCAGAATATGAAGACATTTTAAGGAAACAAATGAATGCTTCAATAATAAAACTTAAATGCCTTCGAGATGCTATTGATTTACCGCCTTATGAACCACATCTTGATGATTTAGATGTTATCGTTAATGTATGTGAAAACGAAGGTTATTTTATACCCATACTGGAAGCACATAAGGCTTGGGTATTGTATAGTAGAGATTATTTAAGTAACTGGAAAGAACTACCACATACAGATGAGGAAGTGCTAGATATAATTTTAGCTTATACAAAAGAAATATAAAGGTAACATATGAAAGTTTTAAGTTTATTTGATGGTATATCTTGTGGGAGAATAGCATTAGATCAGTTAGGTATTAAAGTAGATACCTACTATGCTTCTGAGATTGATGAGAAAGCTATAGAAATTTCTAAAAATAATTGGGACGATATTATATATATTGGAGATGTTACAAAAATAAATTTCGAAGATTATAAAGATATTGATTTAATTATAGTAGGTAGTCCTTGTCAGGGGTTTAGTTTCGCAGGTAAAAGACTGAACTTAGAAGATCCACGAAGTAAATTATTTTTTGAGTTTAAAAGAGCCTTAGATGTAATACAACCTAAATATTTTATGTTAGAGAATGTTATAATGAATAATCAATCAAAGCAAGTTATAACTAATTTACTTGGTGTAGAACCTCTAATGATTGATAGTGCATTAGTGTCTGCACAAAGAAGGAAGAGGTTATATTGGACTAATATACCTAATGTAACTTTACCTGAAGATAGAGGTATTATCTTTAAGGATATATTGGATCTTAAAGAGCCTTGGAGAGACCCTCCAAAATTCATATATGGTAAATATGGGAATACTATCAGAGCAGATGGTCTAAATTGGGTAAATAACCCAAAATCCAACACATTAACAACGAATAGATCCCATGCATATCAATATTTGTTTAATGAGGACAAAACAAAGGTTAGACTTATGAGTCCACTAGAATGGGAAAGACTTCAAACACTTCCTGAAGGATACACTAAAGGGCTAGGAGTAACGTCCAGATGTCATGCCATTGGTAATGGTTGGACTATAGAGGTAATAAAACATATATTCAATGGATTAAAGCAAGGAGCTTAAATGGAAAAACTATTACTATACCATTTGTTACAAGGAAATATATCACCTAATGATATTCAATTGGGGTGGTTAGAGAATCCTTTGGTGTTCCAAATAATACGAATCTACTCAAAAGCCTTTAAAAGAAACAATAACATAACAAGGCAAGATTTATCAACTTTACTTAAATCATCACTAGGTAACTCTGAATACCTTAAATGTGAAGCGTACTTATCAACTGTTGATGAATTAGAGACAGAATTAAGTGCCAATGAAGTAATTGAGAATCTAAAGGTAAATTATGCTTTAACGCAAGTTGAAAGTTCCTTATCAGAAATTGCTGATGCTGCTATCAATAAAGACTTAGATGTATTAGCAAGTAAAACTAAGGAGCTAACTAAGGTAGTATCAAGTACCTCACAAAAACAAGCAAAGAAGTTAGGTGAAGATATTGATAATAATATCTTTATGTTACCATCATCTTTCCCTACACTTAATAAAACAGGTAATAGACTATGTGGTGTAACTATTGTAGGGGCCCCATCAGGGGTAGGTAAGTCAGCTTTCGCAGCACAAGAATGTATACATAATTGGAAAAATGGAAGATCATCTGTTTATTTCTCATTAGAGCTACCAGCTAAGTTACTTGAAGCTAGATTATTAGCAAACCTTTGTGAGGTACCACTAGCTGATATCCTTAATGATTTACTGCCTGATGATATTAGAAAACCACTATCAAAAGAACTTAAAGATAAACTTGATAAAGGAAGGAAGCAATTATCATCAAGTACATCACCAGATATATTCATATTCGATGATGTATTCGATCCTACTGAGATTGAGAGTTTAATAAGAACTTATAATGAATTGCATAATGTGGAATTATTTGTTATTGATTATCTTAATTTAACTTCTGCTAAAGCAAATTCAGATGGATCAACTTGGCAATCAAAAGCAACTTTCGTTAGGGATTTAAATCAGCTATGTCTGGAGTTAGGTATTGTTGTTATCTTACCTACACAAATTGATATCGAAAAGGAGACTGATGGTACATTAAAAATGAGAACAAGGGGAACAACTGAGTTACTTAATACGGCATCGTTAGCATTACTTATTTATCGTCCACCTGATGTTGATGGGTTGCTTGAAATGGTGGTTACTAAAGCTAGAAATGCCACTAAGTGTTCTGTAGGATTAGCTGATAGATTGGATATACAACGATTTGAAGATTTAGGGCAAATATAAAGAAAGGATATAATATGAAAGAATTTTTAAGGTATATAGAGTGGATAGATGAGAAAGATAAACTAGACCATAAGGAGATACTATTAGATTTAACTATTGGTATCATAATTCCATTTATTATTCTATTGTGGTTTAATAAATGAATTGGGGTACATTCGAACATATAGCATTGATTGCTATTGTTGCTAATACATTATTACAGTATTATTGGTACTTTGATTCTAAGAAACACTAAAGTAAAAGGAGAAAAATGTTAATTAATAAATCAAACAATCCAAAAGTTATAATTGTTGGTAATCCTAATTTGATGAATCATTCAAATATTACCAAACTTATGATTAATTATCAGGCTAAACTTTCTGATAGTAATAAACAATCAGTTTTATATTATGCTTTAAGCTTGGACACGAAAACAGGAAAACATAAAAAAGTACACTATACTGAAAATGTTAAAGAATTGAAAGAGATAGCTGAGAATAATGGCGTGCTTACTATTGCAACCACCAACCCAGATTTCTTTAAGTTTGCAACAGGATCAAAACACTTTATGGCATCTTTAGGAAAAGCTTTAGATGGTATAAATGAACTAGATGGATATAAGATAGTACCTGTTCTTAACTTCTTTATGTTATTCTCACAACCTCAGAAATTAACTGAGCTAAATAAATCAGTAGAATGTTTAGATAGTGTACTTAATGGTACTTATAAAGATACAGTCAATATCCTTGATAAGATTGATGTAAAACTTATAGATAATCTAGAAGAAACAAGAGATGTACTTGATAGGCTTATTAAAGAACCTAAACTAGCTATGGATATCGAAACAACAGGTTTAGTTTTAGGAAGAGATAGGATTATCACAGTTGCGTTAGCTACAAGTACAACTAAAGGATATGCTTTTGCTACTTGTCCAGAATATTCATCAGAATATGAGGAGATCAGAGAAGAATTATATAATTTCTATCTTATGTATAAAGGCGAGCAATTAGGGTATAACGCTATATTTGATGTTCCATTCATATTAAGGGATTTGATGGATGTTTCTGTTTATGAACGAAAAAGACTTAATGATATTGTTAATAATTGGAATATCACTGATGTAATGCACCTAAAATACCTTTGTGTTAATGGGCTACAAAGAGTCAGTTTAGGCCTTAAAGATGAACTATTTGATATATATGGAGAATATGATAATAATATCAAACAGGATAGGTTATTAGAGTATTCATTTAAAGATGTTGGTACATATAATGTGTATGATGTTACAGGTACATTTGAAGCGTATAATAAGTATTCTAAGAAGATAATAGAGGAAGATCAATTAGATATCTTTACTAATTATTATAAACCATCCCTTAAGACTCTTATTAAGATGAAGTATCAAGGACTTATAATTGATAAAGAGAAACTTACAGAAGCACAAGAGGAACTTAATAGTCTGATAGAAAAGTCACTTGAAGAGTTAAGAAGTTTTGATGAGATTAAAGAAGTAGTAACTGATTTAAAATATAATGCTATGTTTAAATATAACTCATCACATGTTAAACAGAAAACAGTGGATGATTTTGATGTAGAATTTAATCCTAACTCTACGAACCATAAAGTGATGCTTCTTATTGATACTTTAGGTTATCCTGTTCTTGAAACATCTAAGAAAACTGGTAATCCATCAGTAGGTAAAGATGTCATGAAACAATATAGGGAACAGGAACAAGACGAACATAAATTAAGAATATTAAAACTACTTCAAGATATAACTGATGCGTCTAAAGTAGCAGGTACATTCTTAAAAGCATTTGATGAACTTTCTGTTCAAGATGATAAAGGCATATATAGAGTACATGGAGACTTTAAACTTCATGGTACAGTGTCTGGAAGACTTAGTAGTTCAAATCCAAACTTACAAAACCTAGAATGGTGGGTCATATCATAGCAATATGATATAGTAAAATCATCGAATTGCTGGAACATCTTGTTAGGTATATGTTAGGATATTAAGCAGAAATGACTTAACGGCCCCTAAAAATACATATAATAGAGACAATCAGCAGCCAAGTACCTAAGTGCGAGATAAGGTAAAGGTTCAGAGACTATCCTTTTAGGAGTAGACGAGTAGTGACGTCGAAGTGGTGATCCCCTTATTTAAGGGTGAAGATATAGTCCGATCTCATAGGAGACTGTGAGTGATACAAGCAATTAAATAAAAATTAAAGGAGGATATTATTGAACAATGGAAAGAATGCCCTATTGATACTAGATATTTAATATCAACTTATGGTAGAATTAAAGGGATACAAGTACCGTACCTACGACCACATTTATTAAATAGTGGTTATTTAGATGTCTCAATTAGGAATAAAAATTATTTAGTTCATAGATTAGTTATGTTAACATTTAATCCAGTAGATAATAGTGAACAATTAGAAGTCAATCATAAAGATGGGAATAAATTAAATAATAGACTAGATAATTTAGAATGGTGTACATCCAGTGAAAATAAAATACATGCCTTAACAACAGGACTTAAGGAGTATAATTTACCTACTTTGGGATTAAAGATTGGTAAATCCTCAAACTATCATAATGTTAGCTATGATAAGAGTAGACAGAAATGGATAGGATCACTAAGACTCAATAATAAAACTATAGGACAGAAACGGTTTAATACCGAAAAAGAGGCAGCATTACATGTTAATTATCTTTTAGATAAATATAAAGTAATAGATAGACCTTATAATATAGTATAGGTTGTTATATCACTACACGCTTGTATAACACCCTGGCCTTCAGGTTCAACCTATGCTAAACTTATTAAAAACGTTTGTATTGCTGAAGATAATTACCTATTTGCGGGAGCTGATTTTAATGCTTTGGAGGATAGAGTAGGTGCGGAAGAAACAAGAGATGATGCAAAATGTAAAGTAATCCTTGAAGGACATGACTCGCATTCTTTTAATACAGCCAGCTACTTTGCTGATGAATTAAAGGAAAGAGGATTACCTTACGGTAATACTATAACAGTTGAGGAATCCTTTATAATTAAAGAAGAAGCTCCAGATTTAAGACAGTTGTCTAAAGCCGTAACTTTTGGACTTGCTTACGGAGCAACTGAACATTCTGTAGCAAATTCTTTAAATATTTCTTTAGATGAGGCTAAGATTATTGTAGATAATTACCACAAACTTTATAGTGGTGTACAAAAATACTATGACAAGTATCTGAAAGAAGCTAGAGATAATAAAGGAGTAGGAAGAACACCTCATGGATTAATAATAAGATGTCATGAATTACTAGGTGAGGAACAGATATCAGTAGAAAAAGCTGAAAGATCTTATTGTAATGCATTAATTCAAGGATTATCAGGACAACTTATGATGAAAGCTATTAATAGGATTCAAAAAAGAATTGAAGATGAAAACTTAGAGGATAATATGTATATATTCTTAACTATACACGATGCTGTATATCTTCAAGTTAAGAACGATCCTATAATAGTACAAAAAGCTAACGAAATAGTTATATCAGAAATGATAAAAGACTATAAAGAAGATCAATTAGTACATAATAAAGCTGAACTTGATTTTGGTTTTTCATGGAAACAACAAGAAACTTTAGCAAATAATGCAAGTTTGGGTGAAATAAAAGATTTCTTAAATAAATTAGAAGAAGACTTTAAAAAGGATAAATAATGAAATACATAATAGTAAAACTAGCAGTAATTAATCAAGTATTATCTAGGAAAGCACTAGATTTACTACGGAATACATCGCCTATAATGGTAAATGACTTAGATGGTACAGCTCGATATAACTTAGGATATCTGTTAGAGCAAATGGATGATACCTATGATGAATATGAAGATTTTAAAAAGTTAATAAAAGATGAAGTATATTATATTGAAGTATAAGATGATTTAAAAGGTTTTACATCTTAGATAACCTACGATACCTAAACTAAAAGAAAAGCCTTTTAAAGTACCATTCTGTTGCTTTAAATGGTGTATCTTGTCAGGAAACTTTATATAGTAATATAAATTAATTTCAATTTTCTTTTGCTACAAAAGTTTCCTGAAAAATATTATATAAATTTCAAAAAAGACTTGACAAAACATAACTTTTATGGTATAATATCAGTCTGAACCGAAAGGTTCCCAATATATAGGACGATAGTCCTTACTTTATAAGATAACTATATAGGTTTATTTATATAGAGATTCATGATATTATACCTATATAATAGAATATATAAATACAAGGAAGAAAATGGATAATAAACAAGTACTACAATTAAAAAATATCCCATTGACGCTTATAGATACTAAATGGGAGGATTTACATTTATATTCTCCAGCTAAATTTAATAGGTTGGCTATAGAATTGAGTGAAGGAAATAAGACAGTGTTTCTACATGGAGATAAAGGGGCCATTTTAGATAGGCTTATAGAGGATGAAACAAAAAGCCCTAGTGATATATATGGTATTGACTATCCTAAATACTTCTCGGCTGTCTTTGATGGTGGAAATGGTACAGTTAAAAGTAATGTATTGTATATTTATGATGTAGGTGAAGAATTAGCTAACTCTACAAATTATTCAGATAAAGTATTATCAAACCTCATTAAATTAAATAAAGCAAATGGTAATACTACAATAATATGTTCAGATATATATGCTACTTCTTTATTTAAAAGAAATTATCCATTAGCATCAGACCTAATAGATGATTTTCTACAAATTACAAGATAGCAACTAAGTAACTTATAAGTAATTATATGATATAATACACATAATATAAAAGGAAAAAAATGTTAGATTATAAAAATTTTAAGAGTAATGTTAGATTAAGATGCCCAGAACTAGAAAATAAAATCAACTATGATATGTTATTTAAATTAGCATATAAACTTTTAAGTAAAGAAGATGAGGTATTTAACACTTTAACTGAAAATAGTAAGAATACTATGATAAATAATATACTTATTTTCAATTTTACCAATGATTTAATAGCTAGATATAGAGGAGGGAGTTTAAATACAATAGAAGACGATCTTTTAATATCTATTTTAAGAACATCTCAATATCGTCAAAATAACCTATATCCACATAAAGGTGATGAAACATTTAACTTTTTAGATATGTATAACCCAGACATACCTAAAAGTAGCTAACTTTCTTAATACAAAAAGGATAGAGATGGATAATTTAAGTAAAACTAAACAGGTACGGCTATCAATTTATGCAGACATACTTATGGATATAAAAGATTATGATTTAAAATATGATTTAATTGGTAGAATATATGATTTACTTAAATGTAAAAATAAAGATGAATCAAATAGTACATATCAATATATGGATGATTTGATTTTATCTATCTCCTACTATTTATCTATTAAGAGGTACGATTTAGTTTGTACTTATATTCATAGATTATACTATCATCATCCTAGAGCTAACAATAAAAATATAAAATGGCAACTTTTAGGAAACATAGATGTATTTATGATACAACTCCTAAGTTTGAAATAAAAGGAAATAAATGAAGAACAATAAAGATATGAACTTATACATTGATTATGATGCTACCCTCAATGATTTACCTTTTAAGTGGATAAAATGGGTTAATGGTACATATAATACTAATTATAAGTTTGAGGATATAAATAGATGGGAGTTTTTCCAAGAACTTAATACTCAATATGAGGTAACTGAATACTTTAAGAAAAATTTACCTTATACTTCAGGTAACTACGAAGTAAAACCTATTCAAGGTTCGATAGACTTCTTTGATGAGGTTTCTAGGTTGTACAATACGACCATCTTGACATCGACTAAAGACGAAAAAACAAAAACATTCAAGGATCAACATATTTATAAATATTATGGTATTTCAAATGTTATCCATACATATTATAAATATGACTTTGCAATAAATGATAATGGCAAACCTAATATACTTATCGATGATAAACTTGAAAGTTGTCTTATGTTTGTAGCTAATGGAGGAATAGCTATTCTTTTTAACTACGAAAATATGTATAACTGGAATAGAATATTTAAATCTATTGATGGATTATTTTTAGCATCCTCTTACGATGGAATCCAAGATATTTTAAGGATTCTTTATGAAACATGAAGCAGTAGTCGGTGGTACCATTAAGATACCTAAAAAATATGTATCTAATACCCACCTTAAACACTATATGTACAATAAAATAACCTATGATGGTGAGGAGGTAGTACATAATTATTATACTACAAATAATGAATATTGGTTTCCTAGAAACATTGATAAATTTAAAAGCATATTTCCAAATATATCCTTAAAGTATAATCTAATAACAAACGAAAGTACATCATTTAATTTCAATAATGGGATTGCTTTATATGACTATCAAGTTCCTTTTGTAAACTTAATTTTAGATGTATTTAAAAATGATATTAACTGTCTTGCACAAGCTAAGACTAGATTTGGTAAAAGTATATGTGCCACAGCTGTTATACAAAAATTAAAACAAAAAACGCTTATATTAGTCGATAAAACTTTGCTTGTTAATCAATTTATATCAGATATTAAAACATTTACAAATGCAAATATAGGAATACTAGATAAGGATTTAAATGATTATGATATAACAATCACAACCTTTCAGTTTTTAAATAAAAATCCCGATATTACAAAACAAATCAAGTTAAAGTATGGATTAGTTATTGTAGATGAGCTTCATGTATCAGCTGCTAATACATATAAGAGAATTATTCAATCTTTTCCATCAAGGTATAGGCTAGGATTAACAGCAACTCCTAGTAGATCATCAGATGGTCTAACAAATGTATTATTTGATTTATTCGGAGAAATTAAGGTAGTAGGATATAATCCAAATGATATGACAGTTAAGTGGTATAATCATCAAGCTCCTTTAAGTTATAAACCTAGTACTTTTAATCCATCAGCTAGTTATAATAAGTATTTTCTACAGAAAGAAGTTGTCAATGACATAATTAATTTAGTATCAAAGTATTCTGATAGAACTATTATGTTAGCTACACCATCGCAGAAAGTACAGAACCATTATGCTAATTTATTTGAAACATTAGGCTACACTACTTGCGTTTTTAATAGTGAAGCAAGGAATAAAAAGGTACAAGACGAGAATATCCAAAAAGTAAAAGATGGCAAAATACAAATATTTACAGGACTTAATGTAATGTTAAAAGGTGTATCAATCCCAAGGCTATCATTAGTAATTAATATGATGGCTTTAGGTTCTAAAGAGAATGTGGATCAATTAGTAGGTAGATTAAAAACTAAGTTTGATAATAAGCCAGAACCTTTATTTATTAATTATATACCTAAATGGGGTAATTATAAATCAAGTAAAATAAGTGATATTCTAGAGGAACTTGATAATGTAGAGAAGGTACCATAAATATATCAATAGGAGGATAAATGCAACCACATATAAAATTATTAAAATTATCAGAATTGGATACAAAAAACAAACAAATAAAATTCATACAAAAGAATAAAAATGACACATTATTTGTACAGTTATTAATATTAGCAACATCTCCTGAGTATAGATTTAAGTTATCAGAAAGATTCAATGTAATCCTTAAGTCAGAGCCTACTATACCAACCATTGATACTTTTCCTATGTTTAGAAGAAAGCTATTTAAATTTGAAGTAGATAAAACCTATGAAGATGAGCTTCTAAGTTACGTGAGGAGTCTTGATAGTCCATCTCAGAAGGCTTACTCAGTTATTCTTAACAGATCACTACTGATAACTATTAAAGATATTTATTTCTTAGACTATAAATCCTTTACTATAAGGAATGAGTACCCAATAGATTATGGGTTTCCATCATTCCCTTGTTATGTACAATTACTTCCATCAAATACACAAAGAATTAATATATATAATGACTTCGGATTGACAATAGTGACAACATTAGAAGGTAAGAGAATACACATCAAAGAACACATTGAGGATGAACTACAACAACTAGAGATACCATTAAATAGTTGGCTAACTGGGTATTTAAAAGATGATTTAATATACATATCAGATATGTATATAGATGATATTATATTTTCTAAAAGATGGTTCTTATTGGATCTACAATTAGAGAAACATAATTTTAATTATATAAGACTTGTACCAACATTTAAAGCAGAGAGTGTAGATAATTTAACTGATATTTTACAAGTGTGTGATGATAGAACACTTGTATTAACTAAACAAGATAAATCCCCTAAGTTTACACAGGAAACGCTTGAACAGATTTATCTTAATATTGATTTTATAAAAGAACTTAAATAGCAAAGAAAGGATACGAATGCAGAACTATAAAGTAAGGAAACGAGATGGTACATTAGAGCCATTAGATTTAGATAAAGCAATTAAATCGCTTCAATGGGCAACAGAGGGTATTCCAAATGTATCAGTATCAGATATTATGATGAGGGCCAAATTACACCTATTCGATGGTATTTCTACTGATTTTATTCATGATACATTTATTAAGACATGCAATGATATGTCATCATTGAAAAATATTGGGTATGACGCAGTAGCTAAAAACCTATACATCCAAAAACTATATAAAAATATTTTTAATAGTATTGAACCTCCGCATATTAAAGAGTTTATAGAGCTACAAGAAAATAAAGAAATAAGTTACTCCTTTGTTAAGGCTTTCTTTAGTGATGAGGAATTAGATAAACTTAATTCTAAAATACAACATAGTAGAGATTTTAATTTTACATACTCAGGTATTCAATATGTATGTGAAAATTATGGAATAATAAAAGATATGAAACCAACAGAAACACCACAATTTATTTATATGTTAATTGCTATGGATGCATTTAAAGACTATCATATGAATAGAATGTTTTGGATTGAAACACTTTATGAAGCCTTATCTACATTTAAGGTTACTCTTCCATCGCCTGAGATGAGAGCATTAAGAACAAACTCTACAGCTTATGCGTCTTGTATTCTTTTAAGATTAGGTGATAATATACCATCGTGGCACGAAGTAGATAAGGCGTTGGTACTTCATACAGTTGAATCTGCAGGGTGTGGTGTAGATATAGCTGATGTTGCATCAGTAGGAGATAAAGTCAAAAATGGATTAATTACTCATTCAGGTAAATTACCTATTGTTAAATCTATAGATACTACAATAGGAAAATGTTCTCAAAACGGTAGAAGAGGAAGTGCTACACCTTTTATTAATTTTTATGATCCTGAACTATTATCTATTATGGCACTTAAATCTCCAAGAATGCCTGCTGAGGACAGAATTAATGACTTATCTTATGGTATAAAGGTTAATCAATTTGTATATGATAGAGCTAAACAAGGAAAAAAATTATCATTATTCTCTAAAAGAGATTGTCCAAAACTTAATGAGTTATTTTATGCCAAGGATCAAGAAGAGTTTATAAGATACTACGAAGAATGTGAGCAAAAAGGTTTAGCAAAAGATGAAGTAGATGCAAGACACTTTTTTAAATTATTTGCGACTGAAGGAACAGAAACATCTGCATATTATTTAGTAAATATTGATGAAGCTAATTATAACACTACTTATAAGGAAGCTATACCACAAAGTAATATATGTCAAGAGGTCTTCCACCCTACAAAACCATTAGATCCAAATAGCCCAAATAGTCCAGATATAGGTGTATGTGTTTTAGGTAATATTAATCAAGGAGAGGTTTCATTAGAAGAGCTACCATTAATGACTGAACTAATGGTTAGATTACAGACACATTTAGCTGTTAAACAAAACCATCCAATGCCTCAAGCAAATGCTTTTGTACAACAATATAGAGATATAGGAATTGGTATATCTAATCATGCATATTTCTTAGCTAAAAATAAAGTTAGGTATGGACATACAAAAGGATTAGAACTACACGATCAGTATATGGAACATTTTGCTTATGGGTTAATAAATGCATCTATTAAATTAGCAAAAGAAGTAGGGGAAGCTCCTTTATTTAGGAGCAAGGTAGATATTGACAAGTTCTTACCTATTGATAGATATAAGAAAACAGTAGATGAATTAGTAAATAGAGCATATGATTTAGATTGGGAATATTTAAGAGGGGAATTAATAAAACACGGAGCAGCTAACTGTGGACTATCTTGTATTCCACCATCGGAAAGTTCATCCGTACCATCTAATCAAACAACCTCATTAGAACCTATTAAAGATTTGCTCACAATTAAAGATAAATCAGGAGTTAATTTAAAACAGTATGCACCTAAAGCACTTGAACTGGCTCAATATTATGACTTTGCTTATGATAGAGATATAAATAAAGATTTCATTAAACATGTAGCAATAACGCAAAAGTGGATAGATAAAGGAATATCTATGAATACTTTCTATACACCAGATAATAATGGTAAAGTATATGCATCTAATATTATATCAGATTTATTCTTCGCTAAATACTATGGTGCTAAAGCAAGATATTATCAGAATACAAAAGTAGAAGATGCCGACGACACAAGTGAACAAGGATGTGTTGGTGGTGGATGTTCAGTCTGATTAACTAATAAAATATAAAAGGATACACATGACAACAGAAGTACATAATTTATTTAACCCAAACAACATAGATTTCACAAATGAGCCTTTATTCTTAGGCTCTGGTAGGAATGTAGCAAGGAACGATTTAAATATCGAACAAGGAATTCAAAAACTAACAGACAATGCACAAGGACTGATGTGGTTCAAAGGGGATTTTCCTTACAAGAAAGATGCAAAAGATTTTATGAAGATGACTCCCGAACTTAGGAACTTATATCTTAAAAACTTTAAATTCCAAACACTTCTTGACTCAATAGCTGGAAGAGCAGTCGCTGAGGTATTCTCTCCAGTAACTACAAATCCTCAACTTGAGCTGTGGTGGAGTACCCACCAATTCTTCGAAACATCAATTCATAGTCCAACTTATGCAGAAATACTTAAAGCTATGCCAACTGATATTGTTGAGATATTTGATGATATAATTATTAATGACAATATTCTAAAAAGAGCTAAAGATATTATTGATACATTTGAAGATACTATTATACATAATGCAAGATATAATCTTAGACATATTGAACCAGAGAAATATAATGAAAATGAACATAAGAAATCAATAGTAATGTCATTGTTCGCATTGAACATACTAGAGGCAGTATTGTTTAAGACATCATTTGTTACATCATTTGCATATAAAGAAAATGGTATTATGATAAATGCAACAGATGCGATACAGAAGATTCAATTGGATTAACTTTGAGTCCAACTATATGGTAACATATAGATATAAAACCTATCTAAACGGTGGAACCCTAAGTGCGAAAGCATATGGCAATACCGTGCTAAATTTGTATTAAGTAATATAATATTCTATCTGATATAAAGGAGAGAATATGAAAAGCAAAACAATACTAGGTTTCGATAAATATAAAATAACTACGGATGGTAGAGTAATATCATATAATTACTATAATAGGCTAGTACCAAAAGAGTTATCAACTACTATAAGTAATACTGGATATGTGATGGTTGGTTTAAGGGATAATAATAAGAAAGGACATACAAAGTTGGTCCATAGATTAGTAGCAGAAGCTTTTATACCTAATCCATACAATAAACCACATATTAATCATATAGATGGTGACAAAACTAATAATAATATTAGTAACTTAGAATGGGTAACTAGATCTGAGAACCAAATACACGCTATTACTACTGGGTTAGTCAAAGTACCTAAAGGCGAGGATTGCTACAATGCTAAATTGACAAATAATGACGCAGAGCAAGTAATTAAGCTTCTTATAGATGGTAGAACGAACGAGGAAGTAGCGATACTTTTTAATTTACATCCAAGATATGTATCATTGATTCGACACAAAAAGAGATGGAAAAGTGTGTGGGATACAAAATTTCCGAATCAGGTAGCTAATGTAAGTACAAAAAATAATTTTATGTACGACAGGGAGGCATTACTTATAGATGCTTTCTTTGCAGATAATACTAACGCAGATATAGCAAGAAAATTTGATTTAGACCCTTCTATTATTTCTAAGCTTAGAAATAATAGATTAACAAAAAATGATAGAATTATATTTAACAAACTTAATACAAACATGTGTAACGATCATCGAACGCAGAACAATACAAATAGGTATTATGAGAAGCAAGTAGAGTACATCTCGAGTGAGATGGAAAAGGTAGGGGACCTTCACTAAAACTAAGGTTCATGATATGATCTATTCTGGTATGAAAGTACCAGCAGCTTACTAATAAGCGGGATGGGATTAACGACCTCATCTGAATATAAAGGAGATAATGCATTACGCTATGACTGTTAATCTTATAAATAGATTAAAGAAAGATCCAGAATGGGCATTTGCTTTTGAAGAGCAAAAAGATAAGTATATTAAATTATATAAAGATGCCTTAGATGCTGATTATGAATGGATAGATTATCAGTTCGAGGATAATCCTCAATTACTAGGACTAAATAGTACAATACTTAAACAATACGCTGAATATAATGTTAATAATGTTTTAAGATCTATTGGAGAAGAACCAATAGCGGAAGAAACATTTAATCCTTGCTTATGGGTTAATCAATACACAAAAACAGGGGCTATTCAAGTAGCACAAAAAGAAAAGATTTCAGGAAATTATAAATTAGGGATTACAGATGGCACAATTACAGACGAAGACTGGACAAGTTTTAAATAACAAAGGACACATATATGAAAACAATTTATAATAAAAATATGAAAGATATTCTTGGTAGATACTACCAAGAATGTATTAGATGTAAGACTGATAAATATATATTAATATTTTACTTGCTAGATAAATATAAAAAAAAAAAAATATTACCTGTCACAAGACTTACCCATAGAAAATCTACATTTAATCTATATGAACTAACTATAGATTTGACTAAACAATCTTGTGACGATGTAATAAATGAAGTGGCAGATATATACAAATTATTTAATACCATAGATAGTAGGAACATACATGAAAACATTATATAAAAAAGATAGTAAGAACAAAATAAGGATATTGAGAGTGTTCACTAAAGGACATCTTCTTTATCAAGAATCAGGTTTACTTGATGGTAAATTAGTAACTAATATCAGAGAGTGTAAAGCTAAGAATATAGGTCGAGCTAATGAAACAACTGCTGATGAACAATCAATACTTCAAATGGAAGCTCTTATTACTAAGAAATTAAAAGAAGGGTACTTTGAAACACTTGAAGAAGCTAAATCGCATACATCACTTATGCCTATGCTAGCAAATAAGTTTAATGAGAAGACTATTGAGTTTCATTGTTATGTACAACCTAAACTAGATGGTGTAAGAATGGTAGGGACAAATAAAAACAAACTTTCAAGAAAGAATAGAGAAGTTACAACAGTGGAACATATCGATTTGTCTTTCTTAACTGATGAAGATATACTTGATGGTGAATTATACTGTCACGGAATGACATTCCAAGAAATAATCTCAAGAGTTAAAAAATATCAAGAAAATGAAACAGAAAAGATTAAATACTATGTGTATGATATGCCTTCTATTAAAGGAACATTCTCCGAAAGATATGATGAGCTTTATAATTTATGTATATATAAAAATAATATAGAAATAGTACCTACATATAAAGTTAACTCATTAGATGAACTTAAAGGTTGGCATAAACAATTCCTATCACAAGGATATGAAGGGACGATAGTCAGAACTGATAATACACATTATGAGTTCAATAAAAGATCCAAATCGCTTCTTAAATATAAAGACTTTATAGATGAGACTTACGAAATAGTTGATGTTATTCCTAATGAAGCAGATACTACGCAAGGTACAGTTATATGTAAAATCAATGATACAACTTTTAAATGTAATATGAAAGTATCAATAGATGAGAGAAAAGAAATACTTAAAAACAAAAATGAGTATATTGGACAGTTAGCTGAAGTAAGGTTCTTCGAATTTACTGATGGGGGTATTCCTAGGTTTCCTGTGTATCACGGAATAAGAATTGATAAATAATTTAAAAGCAAATATGAAAGGTTTTACATCTTAGGTAGCCTATGATACCTAAACTAAAAGAAAAGCCTTTTAAAGTACCATTCTGTTGCTTTAAATGGTATATCTTGTTAGGAAACTTTATATAATAATATAAATTAATTTCAATTTTCTTTTGTTACAAAAGTTTCCTGAAAAATATTATATAAATTTCAAAAAAGACTTGACAAAACATAACTTTTATGGTATAATATCAGTCTGAACCGAAAGGTTCCCAATATATAGGACGATAGTCCTTACTTTATAAGATAACTATATAGGTTTATTTATATAGTATACTTGACAAATATACACTATATATGATATAATACTACATATAAAATAAATAAAGGACATATATGCAATCAAATAAATTAAATATAAAAGCAAAGAAAAAGTTTCAAGATGAACTTACAAAATCATTAGTCGGACTTGAATTATTAAGTGAGGCTACTTTATATTCAATATGCAAAGTTATTTCTGATGTAACAGCTAATACAAGAAAAGAACTTTCAACTATTTCAAATACTGAATTATTTAAACTTATGAAAGATAAGATTGATAACATTAAAGATTGAATAGATCTTAAAATAGCATTAAAAGGAGAATATATGTTTGGATTTTTAGATGATATAATAGACGCTACATTAGGTATACATGGGGAATTTAGTAAAGATAATGTAATAACCTTGATTAATTCAGGTATTAGTATTTCAGATATTGCAGAGATGTTTGATGTAAGTGAAGATATTATTAAAGAAATGATAAATACATAGGAGTAATATTGAAAGAACAACAAAATAAATACATACCAGATGTGAAAATTAATAGGCCTAATATAGTCTATGATTATGTTATTGTGGATAGTAAATTGGTAGCTTATAATTCATTCCATAGGAAACAACATGCAACGCATATGTTTAAGACTATAGCAGATGCCTTAAAGTTTAACAAAATAAACTTTAAAAAAGTACTATATGCAAGTGATTTTAATAAATCAGAATATAGACTAAATATGCAACATGATTATAAAGGGCAAAGAAAAGAGATTCAATCAAGGGATAATGATAAGCATAAAAAAGAAAGGGAAGCTTTCCTTAAAGATTATATGAACCTATCCAAAATATTTAATGATGTAGGTTATTCATTACAAGACTTAAATTCAACATTAGAAGCAGATGATTTATCAAACATTATTAGAACTTTAAAACCTAAAGCTAATATACTTCTATTTTCTCTTGATGAAGATTGGTACTATAGGATTGAAAATACAGGAACTGACAAAGGTAATACGCACCTTTTAAAGTACTCTAAGAATGAACTATATACTCACGAAGAACAAGTAGAAGAGTTATATGGGCTACCTTTTGATATTTTACCACATTATTCTGCTTTAAAAGGACAGAAAAAAGATTCCATCTATGGGCTTGTTAATATAGCCAAGGCAAGATTTAAGAAGCACTTTCTACCTTATCCGGTAGATGAATGGGAAGATATAGCTAATAAATTAATAGAAGAAAAGAAGTATAACCTTCATATACACCCAAAGGCTAAGTTCCAAGATGTTAAAGCACAATATCACCATAATCTTCTAATGATGAATCCGATACCTATTCATAAAGTTAAACCAAATGAATTAGTAATTATTAAAAAAGCACTTGATAGTAAACCAACAGATTTAACTTATGAAGACTTTATAAGAAAATGTATTAGTATTTTCAATGTGTTCCCTACCTTACAACTTGAGGACTATAAATTACTTAAATATGGGAATGTTAAATAAGATAAATGTAATTATAAGGATAATATTATGTTTAAACAAATAATAACTGATTGGTTAGATACCCAGAAGTTAAGATGGAAACAATCAGGAGACGGATATTTATTATGTCAATGTCCAAATCCTGAACATGATGATAGTAACGAAAGTTGCTTTGTCAGTACAATGGAAGGGTGGCTATCTTGTAAAGCATGCGGATTCTATGTATCCCCTAAAACTTTTACAAATGATAGTCAAGAACTTAAAGATTTACACCTTAAGTCCCGCTTCAATGATATTATAAACAAGCTTGAAAGTAAGTTTCAAACAATTAACGATAAGAATACCGTGTTTGCTTTACCACCAGCACATAAATTTCCTGATGAATATAGAGGACTATCTAAAGAGTTTCTTTCAGATATTAATGCTTTTATATGTTTAAGAGGTAGATTTCAAGATAGACTTATATTTCCTTTTTATAATATAGATAATGAACTTGTAGGATATACAGGTAGGTATATAGGTAATTCAACCGATAAGTCTATCCCTAAGTATATGCACTCGACTGGCATACAACCATCTAATCATATCTTATTTGGTAAGTATATGAAAGATAATAATATAGATACATCAACTTTAATTGTAACAGAAGGATCACAAGATGCTCTTCATTTATTACAATTAGGGGTAGCTGCAACACCATCTTTAGGGTTCCGTACTCCTAGTGATAATTGGGTACTTGAAGCTATTAAGTTAGGTACAGATAGAGTAATACTATGCTGGGATAATGATAATGCAGGTGTAGAAAAAATGTTAGGCAATAAACAATCATTATTTAATAAATGGAAAGAAAAAATACCTACAACTTTAGGTTTATTTGATAATAAGACAAAGTGGCTTTATAAGTCTAACTTTAAGGACTTTGGTGAAGCTGGTGAGAAAATAATAGGTAGTTCATCAATGTTAGAACTTATGATGGGTACCTAAAGAATAGTATAAGGAGAATATATGATATACTCAAAAGGAAAGAATGATGAATGCTACACACCAGCTTATGGTGTAAAACCAATTTTAAAGTACATTGAGATGTATTACTATGATGTATTCATAAAAGAACAAGGGATAGACCCATATGATAATTTAATAGTGTGGTGCCCATTTGATAAAGAAGAAAGTAAGTTTGTTAAACTAATAGCAGAATTACCATTTGTCACAGTTACTTACTCCCATATAGAATACGGACAAGACTACTATGAATATGAACCTGATAAATGGGATATTATGGTAAGCAATCCACCTTTTAGTAAAAAAAGATTTATCTTTGAAAGAGCATTGAAGTTTAATAAACCATTCGCTTTATTAATGACAAATGCTTGGCTTAATGATAAATATAGTAAGTTTGTATTTAAAGAAGCTAATAAGGATATGCAATTATTGATGTTCGATAAAAGAATACTTTACGGGCAAGGAAGTAATATAACATTTAGTTCTTCATATTATTGTTGTGACTTCTTACCAAAACAAATAATAATTGAAGAGTTACCAATAGATAATTAGGGAAAGATATGAAAAGACTAACCACAGAGGATTTTATTAAGAAAGCGAAAGAGGTACATGGGGATAAGTTTGATTATCGATATGTTAACTATATAAATAATAGAACTAAGGTGCCTATTATATGTCCCATTCATGGACGCATTTATCAGACACCAGATAATCACTTAAGATTTAATTGTTATTCTTGTAGGATGCGGGAACAACTTGGTGATAAGAAAGATATACCATCCAATCTTTACTATATATCATTTAATATAAATGGAAATACTTATTATAAATTAGGTATAACACATTTAGATGTTGCTACTAGGTATAAAAATCAACCATTCCAAGATTTTAAAATACTAGCAGTCGTAAGATTCGATAAAGGAATAGACGCTTTTGATAGAGAACAGCTTATTCTTAACACATATGATGAATATAGAAGAGCAATACCTAAAGAAGTATATGGGGACGGATGGACAGAAACTTTAAGCTATAATATCTTTGAGGCAGAAGATGAACAAGAAATAATAGGTAAGATAGTTAATTTTAAACAATAGAAAGGGAATGTATGAATGATGTAATAAAAGGATTGGGTATGCCATATCTAGGAAGCAAAAGAAGATTGGCACCCAAGATAATAGATTTTATAATAAAAGAAAATACTAATGTAAAATATTTTGTAGATTTATTTGGTGGTAGAGGGCTATGAGTTTTTACACATTGCAGGTATCTCAATTTGAAATAGTAGTATATAATGAACTTAATACAGGAGTTGTATCATTACTTAAGGATATAAAAGATAATAAATTACAAGATAGACATTACCAGTTTATAGATAGGGAAACATTCCATAAACATAAAAATGATAATGATTGGTTTGGGACCTGTACAAAGTAATTTGGAGTTTTGGTAATTACCAAAAAGATTATATGTATGCTATGACAATTGAATATGATAAACATTTAATTCATAAGATAATAGTATATCTAAATAATGAAGCATTATCAGAATTTAATAAAATAAATGGTAGTGAATTTACTCTTCCTGATGCATCATTATGTATTAATGACTGGAAATTACAATTCTTACGTAAAATAAAAAATACAATAAAAATCATACATCACGTCAAGAACATCTTGACCGGTTACAACACCTAGAAAAAATTAAAAACCTACTTGATAAGCTTATATAAGCTAATGACATCAAATCATTGCCAATATTTTTTTATAGTACTTTTTTCTTTTATATATCTCTGATGAAGGAAGACCACCATTTATAGTTTTTATACATTTTTTTATACTCTTATCATACATTCTATGATAAGACCAAAAACCAAATGCACTAACAATATTAAACTCCATAGAGCCAGTTATTCTATTGAAAACATCATCATTATCATATATCCATACTATATCACTATGTTCAAATACATAGTTTGCTATAATTTCATAATTGTATCTTCCTGTTATTTGAAAAATACCTCTACCTCTAAATCTCCATCCATCGTATTTTGATTTGTTTCCAAGGGCTTTTGCTTTCTTCCCTGTACCATACCATTCCATTGCTATGAATTTCTGTTTTTCTTTTCCTTTTAGACTCATTGCTTTATCTAATAGTTTAGGATTATTTCTAAATCTTTTGCTAAATCTTTTAAGTTGTTTTCTGCTATAATTTAGATTTTCAACAAGTATAGGTTTTCCATTTTTAAAAAATATCTCAGCTTTTGCTAGTGCTAAGAACTTTGCTAATCTACCTTTATTATCAAGTCTGAAGCTATTAGAATACTCAGATAAATATCTATATAATTCATATATAAAGTAATCATTTGATTCTGGAAATATAAGTTTTAGTTTTCTAATTTCTATCATTTATGTAATCCTTCAATAACTTTATATATTCTATATTCGCATTATTACAAATCTCTAATGCTTTCTTATCTTTGCAACAAACTATTAGATTATTTTTTAAACACTTAGCTACTTTATAATCAAGTATAAGTTTATCGCCTTGCTTTTCATACTTTAACTTACCACATTTTTTAAGTGTGTGTACTTTGTATTTTGCTGGTTCTACATTAGGAACAGGCTTACCACAACTCGTCAAAATCAATAGTGCTATTATCGTCATCAATAACAACTTTAATATTTTTAACATCTTCTATTTCCTTATCTGTGTACTTTTTTACACAATTATAAGTAGCTTGTGCTTTTTCTACTTTTATATCATTTTGTAAATGTTCTATTTCATTTTTTAAATATTTAACATATACAAAACCAACAACATATCCTATCAAAATTATAGCACTTATAAATGCTTTTATATTACCCATCTTAAACCTTTAAAAATCTATCATTTTGGTTCTGTAAAATAGCTCTTGCTACGCTAAATACTGCACCAGCTACTATCACTAAGATACCTAGATCTATATTTATAAACTTCATTATCTCTATTCCGACAACAAGAGACACTACATATGCGATTGTAGTGTAACTCTTTCTCCAAGAACCTGTAACTATAAGTACAAATAAAAGCCCTAAGCTTATCATATTAAGTAATATAATCCCACTCATTTGTTAGCCTTTATTTTCACTTTGCTTACCATCCAATCAAAGATCGGAACTGTGTACCAGCTAAGAGCGAATGAGATAATGAGCGCCAAGGAAGATGATACATCCCCTATATTAAAGCCTACTATATTCCCTAAAACTCCCTCTGTAATTACAAGAAACCAAAATGGTATAGCGAGAACACCAAGAATAAAGCCTTTGATAACCTCTGCTATAATCTTTTTAGCAGAATAATCCACCCCTGTTTTGCCAAAGAGTTCGTGTAAAACTCCCAAGCTACTAACAACTGCACCTGTGATTGCTAGATACATATATGTGTTATCTGTAAATATAACCAAGTTTGTAGCTAGAAAACTACTAGCACTTGCTCCTGCTTTTACGCTAGTAGTAACTGTGTTATTTATATCATTTAACATATCTCTTCTAAGTCCTTCTTATCTTTAGTTACTTCCCAAAAGTAACTATTTTTACAATGCTTATCTCCAAAAATAAAGTCTATAAACTTCATAAACCAGCATTTTTTATTACAATACCTACATAAATAATATGTGTATGATGATATTGTAAAATTTTCTTTACTATACATTACGCTACCACCAGCTTGGTCAAATCCTATTGCACAAGTTTCTATATAATTTTTCTTATTAGTTTCTTTTATAACTTTATATATAAACACAAAAGGGGTAAGTAGCATTACCAATAAATATGCTACTACAAAAAGAACAAGCTCTCTCATACTTGTTCTTTATACACTATATGTAAATTAGCAGGTTCTTCACCTACTGGAGTCGCTACCGTACTGTCATCCTCAATTTTATTTGAACTGTATAGCAATTCTATGTTTACAGGTACTTCAAATTTTGGATATATATAGTCATCTTTGAAAACTTCTACTATATTATAATTGCTACTATCTGCTACATAAATATGTCCATCGACAACTACAATACCCATCGGATAGTTAAAACCGTTCCCAGCATGTGGGATACCACCAACACTTTCGTAACTATACTTACCTACACTAAAATCTACCGATTGGTCTATTAGATTAAACCCTATAACTTTTTTGAGATTGGGTGCTGTTAGATATAGTATATCTCCATCTATAACAAAATCTCGTAAATTTAGCTCATCTACCCCTGAGTTGCTTGGTTTTCGTATAGTTTGTATATATGTTAGTTCTCCATTTTCATACTTAAATATATCTATTTCATCCAACTTACCTACATATACAACATCATCATACACTCTTATAGATTGTATATATTTTGTTTGCATATCTACACCTAACCCTGTACCTTCATACTCCAGATGTGTTTTTATCCAGTTGCCGTCTGCATCAAATTCTTCTAAAGTTCCGTAATACAACCCAGCATCCCCAGCACCATCATATGTTCCTACTAAGATGTTACCATTTGAGAGTACTTGCACTTGCATACATTCACCAATTTTACCATCTACACACTTCCCTCTACTTCCATAAACTCCAAACTCCCAATCAACTTCTCTTGTCGCTTTATCTATACAAAGTAGTCTATTGTAGTCTGTTCCTATATACAATTTTGTATCTGTTATGGCTACGCTTCTAGGATATCTATTGTCACTGTTCTCACCTGTATAGTACTTAGAATGTATGTTAAAGTTTTTATCGAAGTAAAATATAGAGTGTTTATCGTGGTCTACGCTAACAATATACTCGCCATCTTTATCTAACATATAAGGTCGAGTACAAATACTAGGGTCTGTGTACCTACCAAGCTTGTACCCATTATCGACTATATATGTCCCATCAATAGGCTCTAGCTCTTTATACTCAATAACACTTTCTTTTAGTTCGTCCAAACACATAGGGGTCATAGCACTAGCTATTTCACATCTACTACCAACAGTAGCTGGGTTTACAACTACCAAACTACCATTTCTTAGTTCGTCTATAAATTCATTTATCATCTTTTTCTCCTTTTATTTATTAACAACTTTTTATAAGTCTATATCCACCAGCTTTAAGACTATCCATTTCATCTTGTGTTAGGTTCGTCCCAGATACCCTATAAAACATAGATGATGTATCACAATTTTCATCTGTTGCAAAATCACCCTCTACACAAAAATCATTTAAATATTGAAACATAGCTACTGCATTTAATAAAGGTGTGTCTAACATAAGAGTTATTTTAGATAAGTTATCGCAGCTATAAAAAGGTGAATAAGCATTTGTTATGTTTTCGCCTACAACTTTTATATTTAATAGTTCCCTACAATTATTAACCAATAGCTTCATGCTTGTAGCTTTAGGTAGATGTAGATTAACTGTTTTAAGCCAATACATATAAGCAAATGCACTATTCAAGTCAATAGCATTTTTATAACTTATAGCTGGGATACTTTTGAGTTTAGTAGAATCAAAAGCTCCTACAAAATTTGTTACATTTTCTGTGTACATATAATTAAATTTATACACAGGAAGCATATAAAAATCATCATCATTTGTGTTTTGATAGTACATAGCACTACGATATATTTCTTGTATATCTGTTAGTGCATATGTTTTAGGTAAGTATGGTGTTTCTTTTAGTTTCCGACATCCCTTACACATTCTAGTCATCTGTGTACATTTCTGTAAAGAGTCTGGATCTATATACAACTTTGTTAGTTCTGCTAGATTTACGAATGTTAATTTCATATTAACAATATCTACAGCCTTATACATATATACTTCTCGTATAGACAGGTCGTATGGAGATGTAATATCGCCACTATTTCTAGTTTTAAAATAGTCTATATTTTCACCATAAAGTCTAACTTCTCCTTTCGTTTCAAAAACATACTCACCATCAAAAAACACATCTCTAGTACCATCTTCATCTACTATTATTATGCGTCCATTTTCTGGACTTCTTACCATCATATCATATATAATAGCCCCAGCGTCTATAACATACTTAACGCTAAAATTACTCTTGCTTATTTCTAGCATTTTATTACCCTATCACAACTAAGCTACATACATCTATATCTACATTCGCATTATCGTTATCAAATGTTTCTATTTTAAAAGATGCTGTTGTTTTATTTGCTATATCTAATTTTACTTTTGCTACTAGTGTATCAGTTGCATTTACTATATAATTTGTATCAGGTTTTTCTGTATCAAATGTTATAGTATATTTTCCAACATCCTCTCTAGTAAATGTAAGTCCTAAACTAGTTATAACAGTACCACCATCAGCACCATCAAACAGTATCAGTTCATTTATGGTAGTTTTTATAGATGTATCATCTATGTTTTTTATGACATCATCTACTACTTTTAATGTTATCTTTTCCTCTACATTATTAAGTTGTGATAAAGATACTGCTTGTGCATCTTCTCCACCATCTGCTATATAAAAACTTTGTGTAGTATCACCATTTTTATTTGCAAAATCTGTAGAATTTTTACCATCTAATGTATCAGCATCTACATTAGCTACATCGATCTGTCTTTTTATCATATAACTATAGTTCATACAACTCTCCAATCACCATTTATTAGTCTCAACTCTACACTTGCATTTTCTACATCTATAACAAAACTATCATCACTTCCCATTATGGTGTTTACACCACCATCAACAATCAAATTATTTGTATCAAAAGAACCTGTAAAATCGACAATCTTAACCACTTCAAAATTGTTAGCATCATCTAGTTGTAGTGTCCAAGAGCCATTGCTTGTATCTGCCCAAACAAATGTACCAGCACCAATATGACAACTATCATCTTTTATTAGATTTTTTATAGGCTCTCTTGTACTACTGGATAAAGCTAACCATATGTCATCACCATCTGGAGTATTGCCTACATTTGGACTTGACAGGCTTCCTGTTGTAGATAAATAAATTGTACCATTGTAAACACAAAGACTATCTATATAGTAGTCCTGTTCACTATTCCATTCTGATATACCTTGTTGATACAGATAATTTATCTGGGTAGTTATCGTGTATCCAAATGCATTCCAATCTTGTATAGTAGGTTTATCTACACTCTCAAAACCTCTAAACCAATCATCTGTCATATTGCTTTCTAGTGTACTACTATCTACACCCATATTGAAAATCGTTTTATAGTTACAAGTATACTCACTTGCAAATGCTTTCATTTTGCCATCATATCGTTCTATCATGTATCCTCCTTATAGGTTATTTCTTCTATATACATCATCACAATCACCACATCTTAAATTGTAGTTATAAAGTGATACTTGCCAATCTTTTAGATAGCCATCTACTATAGAAATGTAACACATATCTTCATCCCTTATATAGATGTTAAAAACATCTGCATAGTCTTCTTGTACATCATATAAGTAGCCATTTATATAGTTATACATAACTACTTTACCATCCCCTATACTCTTCCAAGTAAGTATCTGCATTACTGCTATATTGTTATCGGCTTCACAATCATCGTGTTGCACGGGTGGATAGTAGCTTTCATCTAAATCTCTAGCAAATACACATACCACTGAACCTTCTTCTGGAACTCCGTGATACAACTCTGCATTATCTACATGACTAGCATTATTGCCACTAACACAACATAATTTATCTGTGGGAGTTACAGGACCGTAATCAACTCCACCAATAATAAGATGTCCATCTATTATTTGGAAGATTTTTTGTGTTAGACCTGCAAACGGATATGGACTAAACACATTCATAGTATCGTGGTCTCTAGGCTCTCTCCATTTTATAAACCTACAAGTAGTACCAAATTTATTGACATAAGTGTTATCTTGTGGAAAGCGATAACCAAATGTATCTCTAGCATCTTGTACTGTAGCACTTAATGTATAATCTCTATTAAGCTCATTTAGATACTTTTCTTTTACATCGCCATCTATCACACATCTATAAGTTATAATCTCATCTGTAATTGGTAAATCTATATAGAACATACCATCTTTTATTATTTGTGGGATACGAGATATATCAGTCTCGTTTCTAGCTAGTAATGTTAGTGTTACTTTGTACCTATCAGGCGTCATATACCTACCATAGCCTACTATAGCATCTGTAGTAACGCTATAGTCATCTAGCTTAACACACATATTTAGCTTAATAGGGCAAATGGTATTCCTAAAAACATTATTTATTTTTGGTAAACTATCATAACAAATCATAATATCTCTCTTATATTAACTGCTACGCTGAATAACTCAGGATAGCTATCTTCATTTACTTGTTTAGTGTTCACTTTTACATCTTCTATAAATCCTCTAAGTACCCAGCTAGACATTGTAGGATTTATATAACTATCAAACGGATCATATATTATGTTGTGTAGTTGTAGTTTTTTATATCTATTATATACTTGTCGACCAGAACTAAAATCAACTACATTAGTTATGCTTACCCTACCAACTAGTGGTTTAGTACCTAACTCAACTTCCCCAAACTCTTCTGTTTTATTGTTGTAATTAACAAAGTTAAAACTAAAACTATATTTAGTAAGTCCATCATCTACTACAGTAGAAGTTTCTATGCTTCCTACTTCTACATCACCATCCCCAAACTCTATATATATCAAATCATCTTGCTTTATATCTAGCTTTGTGATAGTTGTAACATTTGAACTACCAAGTAATCCATATCCATCCATTAAAGTATCTGGATAAAAACTACTTTCCTGTACTACCATACCATCTCTAAGTAGTTTTATATTTACACTTTTAGCGATAATCCCACCTAATATTAAAGAGTTAGCATCACTCAATGCTTTTACTTCATATATTTTATTTATACTCTCATCTGTACTTTTTGCTACAGAGTAGTACCCATCGAAAGGTTTTAACTCATTTCTTTTCCCAGTATAGATAAAAGCAGGAAGTTTTTTAAATGGGTAAGACTCTGTTCCTAATAAATTTCTTGTTATTCTATAAAGTCTAGCTACACTACTTACTCTATAGTTTATAATCCAATCATCTGCATCTACTTTACTATAGTCTAGTGTAGGATTGTTTGTATCTAATATATAGATTTTACCGCTATTTGCTAGTGTCCAAAGGTATCCATCTTCGCTATCGTCACAGTTGTATTTTTGTCTTTGTAATAGTACAACATTAAATGTATATGCATTTACCTTTTGTGATACTACTGTATATTGCCAATATCCATTGTCATCACAACAGTCTATCTTAAATGTAAAGATATGATGTTCTCCATCAACTTCATATTTTGTTAAATCACCGTACAAATCACAAAATTTACCATGATATAAACTTTCATCACATTGTTGTACTGGGTTATCGTGATATTCAGGATACTGATACATAGCTAAGTATGTATCGTTCTCTATTTGATATAAGTTATCTTTTGCATATTCGTATTGTTCTGCACTATCTACTGTAACACTCAATTCACTATTTACAAATGATAAGTTATTATTTACTTTAAAGAGATTTTCACCTCTTTTAAGTATAGTGCCATCATCATAATCTTGACTAAAATCAATTTCAGGAGATAGGTCTGTGAACCCTTGTTCACTATAAAATTCTGTATTATTTAAAATACCAACAAATGCCATCAGCTCATCCTTATACTATCTTGTGTAGCTGTCTTAAGGTCATCTAACTCATCCCTTATAGCTATCAACTCATTAAGCAAATCACGATTTGAAGCATCTTCTACTTCATCCGATTGCATTGCTATATACTCATTAAAAGCACCTATATACTCATCTCTAGTGGAGTTCTGTTTCAACAAGCTAAGATAATCTTCATAATTTTGTGTAGATGTTTCGCTATCAAAACCTAAGCTGTATGATTTTTCAGCGAAGTCTAGCTTTTGCTGTGTAGTAAAGTAGCTTAAATCTCCCATATAAGCATCATATATAGACTTCATAGCTTCGCTTACACTTACTCCTAAATCTTCCATACTCTCATTCAACTCATCAAAAGCAGGTGCAAGCTTAAGAAGTTCAGCATATGTTTTCGCACTAGCTTCATCTGTAATACTAAAGCTTTCTATTAAGTTTCTATAATCATCTTTAGTTTCAGGTAATGCCACACCTAAAGCTGCAAAAGAGTCTGTAAGTTCTTTTTGCTTCATATCCCACTTTTCAGCATCACTATAGAATGCATCTATGTAAGCATCAAAGGTGCTATTAAACTCTGTCAGTCCTCCAGAATAGTCTGCTAGATAGTTTGTATTTTGCCAACTAGCACTTTGTCCTATCATATCTAAGCTATAAGATACTTGTTCAAAAGTTGTTGATACCCTACTTAGTGTCTCTGCTAGTCCTTCCCCTGCCTTTTGGAAGTCGTACAATTCATTACCGAACATATCCTGTACTATTCTATCCATTTCGGCAGCATATCTATCTTCAATCATTTGGGCTATCTCAGTCCCATCTTTACCTGTAGTGTCCATTTTACCGAGAGATATGGTTTCATTTACTAGACCACTGGTATCAAGCCCTAGCAAATCTCCACTTGCATTAAGACTATCGAACATAGACTTAGTTGCTTGTGCAAGGTCTTGCGATAGTAAATCACTAATGTCTGTTGTATGGGTACTATATGATACTTTATGTTTAAACCAGCTATCATAAGTCTTTTTTATAATTTCATCATAAGCTGCTTGGATATCACCTGTCATATACTGCATAAAACTAGCATCATCAAACTTAACATCTGTACCATATAACTCGTAAGTTTTAGTCCTAAAAAAGTTACCTTTTGATTTACCCTGATAGAAGTTACCACCCAAATCAAGCCCACTATTTAACAGATTATTACCTATCCGTCCAAAGCTTCTGGATATTGTTTCTAAGTACTCAGTTTGTTTTTTAGTATAACTCAAGAGTGGATGTTGTGCTTCTTTTATAAAGTCTAAAGATTTTGCCATACTTTCAGATGTAAGATGCATAGACTCTAACTCAGGAGGCGTTTCTTCGCTACTAAATAGTCCACCAATCAGACCACCAAACAACGAACCTAGACCCCCTAGTGCTAGACCCCCTAACCCACTTACTATACTACCTCCAATATTACCAAAAGATGATGAAGCCCATCCACTAAAACTATTAGTTATTCCAGATGTAAGCTTACTCATATAGCTTGACATATCATTTAGCATAGGTTTCATCATATCATCACCTATACTTTTAAATATATTTTTTATACCGTCAGCAAAATTTCCATCAAAGAAACTATTAAACATACTTTCAAAACTATTAGCATACTTTTCTGCTTCTTTTTTAGCCAACTCAAGATACTTTTTTTGTGCTTTTAGTTCTGCCGTTACAGATTTCTCGTACTTTAATCTGTTAGTGTCTTTAAACTTCTCATATTCTTTTACAATATTTTTACTGGCTTCCCATTGATTTAATGCTTCTTTTAATGATAGTTGCTGTTCGCCATTTTTTATATTATTTATATCTTTAATAAGTGCTTTTTGTTTTTCTAATTCTTTAGTTAAATCTGCTTGATATGTATTATTAGATTTTGTAGTAGATGTAGCTTTACTATTTGATTTAACTAGGGCATCTGCTAGACTAGCCTCAGCTTGCTTAAGTGCTAATTCTTTTTGTTTAATGGCTAGTGTATCTTTATTTGCACCTTTGTCTTTATTTATTTTTAGTATAGTATTGTACTCTTCTTTTGCCTGCTCAACTGCTAATTTAGCTTGTGTAATTTTATCTTTACCCACAGCTGTTATTTGAAGCTGAACATTCTTAATTTGAGTATCGGTTAATAAGGTTTGTTCTTTCTTTGCTCTGATAAGTTCTTCATTTTTTAATTCTAGATTACCTAATTCTAATTGTTTCTGTTCTATTTTATATTTATAATCATCTATTTGTTTTAAGAGTTCTGGGCTACTATCGCCAGATAACATTCTAGAGCCTAATTTTGTTATTTCATTTCTATAAGCATCTATATCTTTTTTAGTACTATCTATATCTAGGTTTACTTTAATCTGTCCTAAATCTGTTGATTTTAAGTTACCTTTAAATGCTTCCCATTTAAGTGCTAACATTTGAGTCTGGACAGCTAATTGATTCATACGATTAGAAAAAGCTATTGTATTATTAGAAGCATTTATAATAGCTTGAGCTGTTCTATTTACTTCAGCTGTTACATTACTAGCATTTTTATTTACTTTAGTATATGTTTCATCTGTGATAAGTAATTCTTTATTTAAGTCTGCTTGTCCTCGTAACCACCCTTCTACAGCCTCTTGTATAGCTAAAAGTTTACTATATCTTTCATCCTCTTTACTTACACCTTCTTCTTCAAGTCTTTTCTCTTCTGTTAATAAATCTGTTCTTATTTGGTATAGTTTAGTGGTTGCTTCTATTGATTTTTTATTAGCCTCTGTATATTTATTAGCTTTAACTAGTTCTTCCACTTCTTTTGATAGATCAATAGCCCCTTTAGGATCTGCTATTTTAAGATCCAATTTATTAGCATCATTAACTAACCTAACTAAATCATTTTTATATTTTGTCAATGATGTAGATTGCATATTAATTAAATCTGACATTTGAGTTTCGAAAGCTTGAAACATTGGATCATCAGTAGATACAGATGAATCTCTAACTAACTTACTATATGTTTCTAGGTCTCTAAGCTGATCTTTTTGTATTGATTTAATATTTATATGCTTAGCTTCTACTTTTGTCAGTTCATCTACTACTATACCTAATGATTGTATTTCTTCTTTTGATAGCCCAGCTGATACAGCTTTTAGGTATGCTTGTCTATTTAAACTCTGTATAATATCATCATCAGCTTTAAGTTCTTTATTCTTTTTTATATCAGCTATTATATTTACAATATCTTTTTTTGCTTGTTCTTGTTTTAAGGATTCCTGATGTTTTTTATATCCAGTATTTAATAATGTTATAACTCCAGCATATTTTCTTTTTATTTTTTCTACTTCTATACTATTTAATGAGAACCCTTTATTTACTGCTTCAACTATTTTTTGTTGTCTTTCTAATATTACTTCATTAATAACAGCTTGATTATTTAATTCAGCACTTACTTGTTTATCATCTATTTTTAATTTATTTATCTTCTTTAATAGTTCATACTTTTTAACATATGCAGCATACTCATCCATTAATGCTCTATCTGAATCTGTTTTATTATCTTTTTCTTGTAGATCTCTTAATTTATTAGTAAACGCTATTATAGTATTAACATCTGCTGTATACTTTCTAGCATTTTTAGATATATCGGTAGTTAGTAACTCAAATGTTGACCCCAAACCTAATTGTAATTCTTCAACTAATCCTGTACCTACTGTTGTAACTTCTTTTAAATCACTTTCAGCAAAAGTAAGGGCCCTATTTTTCATTTTTTCCCATCTTTTACTAATACTATCGGCAATGACGGCTGTTTTATCTAATTCCCCGTTCAAGTCACTAAATGAATTTTTCATATGCATAACTACTTCATCACTATTGTTTCGTAGTTGCGTAAAGAATTGTGTATCTAATACATTCATACCATAAATAGCATTTCTAAATTCATTCTCAGAAAGACTTTTTACTTTCATTACAAATTCTTCAAATGCCTTATTAGATTCTTGTATGCCTTCTACAGTACCATTCTTAGATTTACCTAGATTACTTATTAGTTCACTTCTATTAACATCTATAGCTTTATAGAATTCTTTAACTGCTGATGAGTTAGAGCTCAATGTAGAAGAAAATCTTCTTATTTGTGTACCAATAGTAGATGCGTTATTACCCGCATTAGCGAAAGCAATAGCAAGACCATTAACTTGATCTATAGTTAAACCTATTGATTTAGATGAGGCTAGAGCATAGTTAGATAGCGTCCCAATATCTTGTACAGATAGTCTAGAAGCATTCGCCATGTACGCTAGCTTATCACCTAAATCTTGTGTACTATATATCATTTTACCATTAGCTTTAGCATATACTTGTGAGTAGGATACTATAGCATTTGTAGCAGTTTGTATACTATCCCCTGTAATTAATGCTAATTGTGTAGCAACTTTAGTAGCATTAGCAAGTTCGTTTGTAGCAATACCTGCTCTAGCAAGTTCTTGAGATGTTTTAGCTAAATCATTTAAGTTCCCACCATATACATTTCCTAACTCTAGTACTTCTTTTGATAGTTTAGCTGTAACATCTAAGCTCTCTCCTGTAACAGCACTTAATGTTCTCATAGTACTATCATACAGAATTGCTTCATTAACAACTGCCTGTAATCCAGATTTAATCATATCTAATAATGAATACGCAGCATAAAAAGCTGGTACAGTAGCTAATGCTCTAGAGAATACACTTCCCATACTATGATCGGTACTTTTTAACTCCGCATTATACTTAGCTAGTTCCTTCCTAGTTCTTAGCCAATGATCCTCCATTTGAGCTTTGCTATTTATTTCTTGTTGTAATATATTTTCTTTTTCTTTTACTTTTATTCTACTTTTTTCAGTAGCTAATCTTTTCTCTTCCGCCGCTTTAATTTTTAAAACTGCTTCCCTTTCTTTAATAGTACCCTCATTAATCCTATTTATTAATTGAAGTTGTTTTTCATAAGTACTATTAATAGATTTAGCATACCTATCTAGCATCTTTTCAGTATCTAAGATACTTTTATTTATTCTATCTAATATTTGTTCGGACTTTTCAGCATGAACATTAAAATCCAAATCTAGAACTGACTTATAATTAGTTGTTAAAGCCATATATAATCCTTTTTATTTCGCTATTTATCTATATCTTTTAAACTAGGTTGATATAAAATACTATAAGCCATAGGAGCTACCCTAAAAAAATATGTAGTCTGTTCTGTTAATCCGCCTAATATAGGTAATAACTTATCTTTATACATAATATAAGCAGATATAGCGTCTGACACCATTTCATTATTATTTATATTATCCATAGGACATTCATTTAGTTTTTTATTATTTACTAAGTAAAACACATCTCTAGAATGATATTTTTTATCTAACATTGGACAATTTCGTAATTTATCGTAGCCACTTTCCTTACATAACTTACATGATTTAAAAGTTTTATCCTCAAATTGATCTTCTTTCATTATATGAAGAGCATCCTCTATAGTAGCAAACTCATCTTTTGTTAGAGTAGAAACATAGATTATTAAATCAAATAAATTATCAATAATATTTTGAGAAAGGTTAGGAAGTATAGAAGAGTCTATTAATGAGAGTTTAACAGTATTTATTTTGAGTGCATTAGGTCTCATAGAATACTTAGAATAGAGATTATCAATTTCTCTGTAAGTTAATGCTTTGAAGTCTATATATCCAATAGAGGATTCAAAAGAATACTCTTTAGGATATAGTGTACTTTTAGGAAATAAATCTTTATTTATCTTCTCCATCTTCATTCCCTAAAATCTTATCTGCACTAGCAGGATCTTTACTAACTTCTATAATAACAGAAGCTATCTCAGCTCTAATCTCTGGTGGAAGAACTTCTAGAGATTCATCAGATGCTTGATTATGTACTATTCTGAACTTAATAGGTTTCTTACCATCGTCTATATTTTCCCACCCAATAAGGGCATATTTAAGGGCCTTAAGATGTTGTTGATTTATATTAATTGTATAAGTACCAGATTGAGATAGTCCAATAGATTCATCCTGTAGTTCTGCTAATACATCTAGTGGTATCCTTTTAAACTCAACAGAGAAGGGTTTTTCTTCTCCTCTTTGACTTTCTGGGATATAAGTAAATGTGTCCTGTAGTTTTTTTGCTTTAAATGTTAATGCCATAGTGATCCTTTCTTAATTACTATATCTATTTAGATGCTATCTTAATTGGTAAATTCCCATTTGCACAATCATCAATTACTGAGAATGTAACTGTTTGTGTAAATATACCATTATCATCAGCTAAATCTAAACTTGTTCTTTGTGTCTTAGGTAACTCAATAGCAAATTCTTTACCATCTAATGTTACAGAGTATGCGAATATTGAAGCTTCTTGCCATGCATTATACGCATTTATTTGATCAAGATTTTCAAAAGCAATTTTAAATGAACCTTCGATTGTTCTTTTAGTTACTGATTTCTCCCCGACACCTGTTTGTGTAACACACACATAATCCGCTATTTCATTTGTTATAGTTAGTTCCAAATCTGTAGCACATACAGCAACACCATCTATAGTTACTGTCATTCCTCTGGCAACATGTGGAGTCATTGAACTACAGAAATCTGCTAAATCTGTACCTTGGTCAACTGGAATAAACCCTGTAGATCCACCCATTTCGAAATCTGCTGTTACTAATCCTTGGGTCGGGAAAGTAAATTTAAGCGAGCTAATAAGAATTCCTCTAATATCGACAGAATTAGCTTCTACACCACCTATAACATATTTAGCACCCATAGATTGAATAGCTTCACTACCATCAGATAGATAATACATTCCTGCATCACCATCAGCAGCAGATATATGATCTACAATTGTATGATTAGTTAAATCTATTTCAGCACCATTAGCTGTATATTTACCTAATGCTACTTGATAAAGTACATCTCCGACAAGTATAGTTGAGTCTGATGCATCAGGTATTACCTCTAGTTGTATAGAACCACTAGCTGTTGATTTACCTTGAAGTGGTTTACCTGCAATCAAACTTTTAGAATTTAAATAGGTTCGTTCTATAGTATCAGTCTCAGGTTTCCAACTTAAAGAGTTATATGGTACAACATCTTTATCTTCAAAGGTAACGGCTTCTTTAAATGTAGGTTCTAGTTTAAATGCTGCTATTGTAGCATTCGATTTTTGTAATGCCATTTTAATCCTTTATATTTTAAAAATTTCGTGGGACCTTAGTGTCACATTTTAGTATTAACACAATGGTTCCTCTACGAATTCGACTTGAAATACAAGCTCAGCTACCGTGTATGGTAGTATTGTACCACCATCTTTATTACTTTCTATTATATCGGATGATATAATATTTTCATTTTGATTAACTAATTCTTTTACAGCATATCTAGTTTTAGTAACAAGAGGACTTAAAATATCATCTAACGATAATCCTGTTTTTTTATGTCTATTATATATAAATATTACAACCTCTGCAACTACATTATTACTATATCTATTATTAGTATATTCTGTATGCGAAATATAAAAAGCAATAGATGGCGTATCATTTATTGCTGTCCATATTGGAATATTATTTTTAATAACTTTTTTAAATAATGGAGTTGCAAATTTATCATCAGATGTTTTTAAATTAGTTAATATATCAGATAGGCTATCTATTAAATCTTCTTCTCTCACTATTGTCCTTTCTTAAATAGACTTTCCATTAAATCCTTAGCTCCTACAATACCATAAGAGTGTCCTCTATCCATTGCTTCATCCCACCAATGTTCCCAAGCAACTTTTCTTTTGTGTGGATATAATTTAGTTATATTTTTATTTGTTAAATTAGCATGATCATAACTATTATTATCTTTACCATACGCCATGCCTGTGAACTCATATACCCATCTTTTCTCACTAACGGATTTTTCTAGTTTCAGATGCACAGAATCTTTTAAAGATCCTGAATTAGCATAAGGATATTTTCTATTAAAATGTCTCCTTTTACCTTTTAAACTATTAGGTAACGGATCACTTAATTTCTTTTTTAAATTTTTTTCTAATCTAGCTACTTTATTTTTAGCAGTCTGAAACTTAGCAACTTGCATAATATGAAACTTATCAAGAAAATCTTCAGCTACTTTAACACCTATATTTAATGAATCACCTTTAAAACCTAAAGCTCTTAAATTAGTACGAAACTTTATATAATCATCTTTTAAGTCTATAATCTTAACTGCCATAATTAGCCTTAATATTCTATATACAAACTAAGTACTTCAAGTATATCTTTAGGTATTCTATGAGATGTAAATGATATTGATTTTGATGTACCTGCTGAGTACCTATCGATATTATCATCTTTATATAATGTACTATGGTATAAGTGCTGAGTTAACTTAAAGAAAGCTATTAATAAATCCATAGGTATATACGGAATATCAAGGAGATGTTTATTAACTGCCTTGACATAATTATCATCATATGTTACTATAGAGTATGGTATAACGATATCATCAGATATTCTATTATCATTAACTAATTGAAGTATAATGTATGAACCATCAAGATTATCTACTATTATTTCGTGAATTCCTTTAGTGTACATACCTTTATCTAATCCATTTATAATCAAATTACCACTCTCAGACAAATAAATAGAAACTTTAAGTTCATTATTGTTAGTAACCAACTCCTGACCTAAAAGTATCAAATTTAAGATATTCTGATTTTCCTGTTTAAGAATAAGAATATTATTTCTCTCAGATACATTATTCATAGTATCTACTAGTGTTATTCTATATGTTGTAATCCTACTATTAATATTTAATGATATAGTAGCTGTACCATCATCGCCTATATTAATAGTAGTATTTTTTTCATTAACATAAATGTTACTTCCTATTTCTCCCTCTACAACTACCTCTATAGTATCTTCTAATGTATAAATAGGAGTATCCACTAGTATATCATTAAAGTATATCAATGGCTGTAATGGTGCTTTATTGTCAAATGTACCACTAGGTTGAACATCGAAAGTTATATCTTGTTTTCCTATATAACCAGTTAAATAAGTAATAGTACTATCTTCTGTTACATTTAAACTATCATTAAATGAATATTGCCCATCTACATTTTCATACTCATTAGTAGTTTTATTATAATACCTAACTGATGGTAATAATAAAGTATTAGACATAACATTTAAAAGTTTACTTATTCTATATCTTGGGTGGGTATTAGTATCGAAGTGTTCTATGATATTAATAGGAGAAAGTTTTATGTCAAATCTCTGAGATATATAATCTTCAGCACCGAAAAGTGCTGTATTTATCATAAAGTAGTTTTCACTATTAAGTTCTAGTCCACTCCACTTTACAAATTGATTATAAAAAGGATGTTCACTATAGATTGTTTTATTATCAATCATATGTTAATCCTTTTAAATTATTCAGATAGGTCTTGTGACTTATCTATATCAATTACTTCTTCTATAGATTCTTCTTTTTTCTTTCTAGTTTTTTTAGGTTTAGCTTCTGTAAACTCTTTCTCTTTCTTAAAAGTGAACCATCCAGAATCACCAAAAGTACTATTTAAGTAATTAAAAATATCCTCAGATACTTCAGTTTGTGTACCAGATTTACAAACTAACTTAGTTCCTAATCTGTAATCACCTTTTAGTAAATATGTAATAAAATATTTCATTTATTAAATCCTTTATATTTAAATATATAGAATATACAAATAAAGTATATTCAAATATAAGGGATATAATATCCATAGGGGTAATCCCCTATGTGTAACTATTAAGTAGCTACATTGAATCCTAGAACAGATATTTCCTTATCTGGTAGAAGTGGATTGAAATCTACATCCCTATGTCCAACATAAATGTTAGTTGCAGAAATAACATTTCTATCTCTTTCAAATCCAGCCATTCCTCTATCAGCTACAGCGAAATATTTTCTTTTTGCAAGAATAATAACTGTCTTATCTCCACCATCTGCATATACACCAGTAGCATCCAAATCTTCTGGTACAAATTCTGATACAACAACAGGAATTGCTCCTATTTTTGCTACTTCACCTGTAACAACAGTTGCCTTAGAGCCATATTTGTCAACTGTTAATACTTCTGGGAGTAGAACAAGTTGATGATAAGTTGAAGGCGATACAATATAAACAAGTTCAGATTGGTTAATACCATCTTTACCCATTAGTTTTCTCATACCTGCTATAGTAGCATAATCTAATGCCCCACCAAAGTCAACAGTATTATCATTATCCATTGTAATTTTTCTAAGTCCATTAAATGTTCTTAGTTGATCAGTTGCATCATTACCTACAGTTGAACCGTTAATGTTTGTATCTCCAGCAGTTTCATCTCCATTTATGATTGCATTTTCCATAGCAAGAACAAGTGATTCTGCTATATCATTTTTAATCATTTCTGTAAGCATTACAACTGTTTCATCATCGGCTTGATCTGTAAGAGTAGCAAGTGTTACCAATCTTTTAGCTCTAAATGTTACTTTAGCAGCAGTAATAGCTGATTGAATAGCGTCAGCTGCTGGCTGAATCAGATAAGCTTTTGTTTTAGATGTTTTTTGAGGTATACTAAGTGCCTCTACATTACTAGGTATTGTATATTTAGGGAATAGACTCTCAACATTAGCAATAAGAGACATTCTTTCATAAATATCTTTACTAAACTCTTCTGCTAGCCAATCAGGTGTGTCCGCAGGTACCATAGCACGAGTTGCTAGTTCTTTAACATCATTGTATGTTGCAAGACTTTGAGGAGCTACATCTCTAATTCTAGATAATAGATAAAGATTAGAAGCCTTATTTCTTACTTCTTTTTGTGATATCTCAGGTCTCTGAATTTCACCTTTTGGTTTTCTTTCTGACATTTCGCCCATTCTTGTTTCAAGAGCAGCGATTTTATCTTGTAATGCTTTGATTGTATCTAAAGCCATTTAATCTCCTTGATTATTAATTAATTTATCGACCTTACTTTCTAATTTATCATAGTTTAACATAATAAATTCTATAAGTTGTTTTTCGTCTTCTGTTAGTTCATCGGAATCATTTGCTAAACTATTTTCAATAGAAGTTAAGGTATCATTAAATGATTTGGCGTCCGAATTAGTGTCACTTTTTGGCTCTCCTTGAGGTTCAACTTCAGGTTCTTCTTGAGGTTCAACTTCAGGTTCTTCTTGAGGTTCATCTTGAGGTTCAACTTCAGGTTCAACTTCAGGTTCTTCTTGAGGTTCTTCTTGAGGTTCAACTTCAGGTTCAACTTCAGGTTCTTCTTGAGGTTCAATCTGTGGTACAAGCTCAGCAACTACCTCTTTTACTATATTAAATATTTCTTCTTTTTCCATGTGCATCCTTTCAAGTTTAATATATTATAGATTTAAGGCTTTCTTAACCATTTCTCTAATCATAGCTTTATCAATATTTCTAGCTGTAGTATCTTTTCTACTTCTTAAAACTTGACAAGCACCTAACTCACATAAATCAACATTTTCAATAACACTTTTAGTATTTGATGGTGTTGTTACAAGTGATATTTCAATCAATTCCCCTTCAGTTACAACATAAGCATCTAGTACTTGTGAATATTCCTCTGCCTTAATATGTATTCCAATAGAGAATCCATTAAGTATACCTGTTTTTACAGCATTAAATACCATCTCATTAACCGACTTATAAATTATAGCTTCAATATAAAGCCCTTCATCAGTTATCTTTATTATTTGACATTTACCTACAGGTTGAGTAATGTCATGCATGTAAAGAATAACTGGGTTAAGTTTATATACCTCTAAGTCATATGCAGTAGGGACAAAAGTTGTACCATAAGAATCAACTTCAACATTACCTTTCCACTTATACTTATTAGCATAACCTTTAACTATTATAATATCTTCCTGAGATGTGTCCACCTCAGAAAGCTTGACAAAATCATATATGGTTTCTTCCATACCAATCCTTTTTAATTTAAAATTTAAACATCTATCTTATCTTGTTTACCTGTATTAGCACCACCTAGTATATCAGTATTCATCGTATCGTTATTAGTGGATGTACCATCTACACTATTCCTTATCTTATCTATTACTTCTGGAGTAAGATTCTGAATAGTGTGTAGATCTGTACCAACTAAGAAACTAGGTAGGTGATTCTGATTAGCTAATTCTGCATCAATAGCAGGAAGCCCTAGTATTTCTCTAGCCTCATTAAGTGAACACAATCCAGACACATATAGATTTCTTGCAGTATCTTGATTAGTCAACTTAGCTAGTTTAACTTCAGGTAAGTAACTATAGTCAACTTCAATTACTAATTTATCATTCTTAGTTACTCTTCTTAAGAATGATTGTATCTTATCTACTACCCTATTTATAATAGGGCGTATAGCATTAGTGAATTGAAGTTGTAGTAAGTCATCTATATTATGTGTATAAGTCTCTATTTTACCACCTAATACCATTTTATGTAATTTAAAAGCAGATAATACCCTATCTTCTGATATATTTAATGAATCTAATAACATAGCTTCTTTAGGGTTCATTTTAAGAGGTTTAACAGATAAATTATTAGGTAATACAATAAGTGAGTGTCTCATACCTTTAGATATATTATAATCTTTTCCTAAGGTTTCAGTTAAATCTTTTGCTTGTTTTTTAGTTAATGGCTGTTCACTAGTTAATATAGATGTACTAACTAGACTATTTTTATAGAACTCAATTAAATCCTGTGTACCATATCCCTCTAAAAATAACTGATCTAATAATGATTGAATAGTGGAAGCACCATAGTAATTATTTCCTAATATTGGTAATCTATTATGTATAATTTCATCATAAGAGTAATCTATTAGACTATTATATTTATATCCTATAACGGTACCCTCAGTCTCATTAACAATTACTTCCATTTCTTGTGGGTTAGTTATAGCCCACATTTCATACTTACCTTTTACTTTTTCAAATGTTATATAAGAGTTACCTGTAAGTTGAGTAGCTAAAGTATCTATGTATAATAACTCCCCCCACGTCTGATAAGGATTAGGTGCAGTATCAAACATAAGTGCTAATTTTTTATCTTTAATTGGCTCAAGTAAGTTGGTATCTTTGCCTTTTTGTTTAACACTGAATCTTACTTGAGATACTGTAGTAGCTAGATATTCTATACATTTATGTACTAAATCACTTGTTAAGTATGTATCATTTATTTTAGTATCATTAACTCCTTTAGGTTGAGTTGTATCCCCATCTTGTAGATGTTTAACCATTCTAGAACTATATTCGCTACCAATTCTTATAGATGCTATACCTGTAACATCATCTATATATTCATTAACTTCAGGCTCTTCTTTCTTTTTTGAAAATAATCCCATAAGCATCCTTTCATATTTCTACCATAGAAAATGTAATGTATATTTAGCTATTATATACATTGTACCCTTAGTATGAAAGGAGGGTCAATCCCTCCAATCATAAAAGAAAGGATACACATTTGCCTATGGCAACGGCGACCTTAGTGTCACGATAGCATATAAATTTTATACTATTTTGTTATTTTTCTGTTATATTTATATTATATTAGGTATAAATACTATCTTTTTGTACTAATTTTAGTGAAATTTATTAAAAAACTTGACAAATATGTAAAAAATTTAAAGAAATTTCAAAAAAGACTTGACAAAACATAACTTTTATGGTATAATATCGAATACGAACCGAAAGGTTCACAATATATAGGACGATAGTCCTATCACTATAGTATAACTTAATAATTACTACTTATAGCTATATTTATATAAAATTTAAAAAGGGTTTTTACATAAAATTTAAGATAAATTTCAGAAATACTTGACAAATGACTATAAAGTATGATATAATACCATATATAAAGAAATAAGAGGAATATAATGTCAGATATAATTTTATATAAAACTTTTCATAAATTTTTATTAGTAGACGATGGGGATGGTATTGTATTATACCCTATTTATAAATCAATTAAATATAGTATATGGTGCTATTCACATATTAAAGACATAAAAGTTGTAGGTACACTATCGGTTAAACATACGGAGAGTGTATTTAATGAACCATTTATGAAGTATGAATCTTTAGATTATATTTTAAATATAGCGTATGAACATAAAGTTAAAATAGCTAAAATATCACAACCAACTATACCACCATTGATACCTAAAGAATTATTATATGATAAAGATGGTAACGATAAGTTCTTAATACACTTCCCAGAAGATATAGCTATATTCATGAGATGTTCTCTTAATTGTAATACTGAATGTATATTTAAAGAATTCGATAAAATAATTAAAAGTATACATAATGGTAAACATATATGTACAAATAACGATGAGTATACATATTTTCAAACATATATTATTCAGAGAGCGTTAATTGGTGGACTTAATGGATACATTCCACCATATAATAAACAAAATAGTAAAATTAAAATATTAAATATGATAAATAAAGATAAAATACATTCTCTATATAAATACATTGCAAGAAGTTCACATTTATCCTATTTAAGAGATATTAATACGACTACAAAAATAATAAAAAAGTCAAAAGTAGTGACAAGTATAGATAAAGATGAGGTTATATTGGATCCATCTGTTAGAGATTACTATGAATCAATGATACAACCTTATCTATCAAAATTAGTATTTGGTGGTTATATTCAAATGTAACTTATACATCCATCATGGTAGTATCATTTAAGACATCTTATAAGTATTTTCTTAAGTTCATAAGTTAAGTTGTTTTATAAGTATTTTCTTAAGTTAGCCATTAAGGTTACCGTGACATTAATGATAAATCAAATACAAATTATATAAAGGATACATATGAATTATGAACCTAATAAACTTGGTGATGATATCAAGAAAGATAATATATCCACAGAAGTTATAGATAATATGCTTATTGGTATGGATACTTCCCCAATGAAGACCTACACAGAAGAGATGGACGAAGCTATCGAACAATTAAAGATATTACAGCCTATAGAGAAAGAAGTTGCAATGGCAGTTGTCAATGGTATTTCATTTAAAGCAATAGCTACTAAATTAGATTTAGATTTAGCAACTGTTAAGTTAATTAGAAATAGAAAACATGTAAGGGAATTTATATCAGACTACCTTAAAGAGATTACTATTAAAGAGAAACAGAATAGAGAAGATTTAATAGCACAGATTGTTGAATCAAGACTTAATAATCTTGATGAAAATGAAGATATGTCATCACTTTCTAATAAAGATACACTTGACTTAATAATGGCACTAGATCAAATACAGAAAGAAAGAGAAAAAGCTGAGTTAGGTACTAAAGATAATCAAGTAGTTAATATCTTAAATCTTATTAAGAAGGACTAACTTGAAAATTATTAATAAAGAAACGCAACAATATAGAGAAGCATCATCACTTGTGGCATTAGGTAAATTATTTAATGCCTTAGATGTTACACCTACACCAATGCAGCAATCTATTATAAGAGATTTTGATGAGAGACTGGATCAGTGGTCTTATATGACACTATGTGCATCTCGTAGATCAGGAAAGACATTCACTATTTCTATTATAGTATGTTTTGAATTACTTAAACCATATAGTTCAGTAATATTAGTATCTAAATCATCAAAATCCTTAACAGCTAACTTCAATGAGATCGTTAAGAATTTAAGATTACTAGGAATTAAACCAGATAAAATAAATTCTAATACATATTCATTAACTATAGGACAATCACATCTAAGATGTGCAGTTAATTCCCAAACAGAGAACTTGCTCGGGGCGAAAAGTTCTCTACTACTAGTGGATGAGGCGGGGACGTTCAACTATGCTGACTTTATGGAACAAGCACTTCTCCCGATGAGGATTGACTATGGTACTTACGAGGATACCAAACAGTTTGTCTCTAAGGTTATCAAAGTGTCATCACCTCGTACTATTGGATCAGACTTCCATAAAGACTATCTTAAAGGACTACCTCCTATTATGGAAAGACATCTGCACGAAAGAAATGATGGATATATATCCCCAGATGGTTATATATCCTACAATTATAATATATATGATTCGCCACTTGTTAATGAAGATATAATTAATGCTATCATTAAGACAACTGAACCTGATATTTGGAGGACAGAATATTTGGGTGAATTTATACACGCATCTGCGACCAATGTGTTCCCTAGATTTAATAAAGAAACACATTTATATGACCAAGTAGATTTATTTAAGAAATTAGATAAATCAATAACATTTCAAGGATTTATAGGGGTAGATGTAGGGTTAGTGGATAGTACAGCTTTCGTAGTAGGCACAATAATAGAGAATAAGTTATTCATATTAGATACCTTTCATTCTAACTTAATGACAACAGATGAGATAGCTAAGAACCTATCCTCTATGATCGATAAATGGGAAAACCACGATGACATCACATTAGACTTCTCAGATGGTGCTATTTACATTGACCCATCGGCAGCCTTAACGAGATTTGATTTAGCTAATGATTATGATGTAGAAAATCTACCTGCATTTAATAAGATAAAAGCTGGAGTTGATGATATTAATAAATTATTTAAAGATAATTTAATATTTATTCCATTTGACTCCAACACTTTAATTGAACAATTAGAAACATTAGCATTTAAAGAAACAGTTGCATCACAGCTTTCAGCTTCTTCATCAGGAGACCCTTTTGTGAGAGTTAAAGGTCACCACTATGATGTAGCACATGCATTCCGTTACTTGGTTGCATCACTTAAGCGTTTCTGGAACTTACCTGAAACGCAATTAGAAGATGAAACTTAAGAATACATATAGGTTTCATCTCAAGAATCGCTTGAAGGATCCATTTATTTCCTTTCAAGCTAATTATAATATTTAATTCAACAATAATACAAGGAAACATATGATAATTTTAATAAAATCAGACTTTGGGAATATCCCATCAATTATACTTAACAATTCAAATATACATCAATATCTAAATCCAAAAGACTTCCTCAATGATACCTATCACAATATTGATAAGATATATGAAGATATGTTTGAGGATGAACAACTTGCTTCTTTAATGGTAGATATAGTTAATGAACAGAACTTAACAAAGCCACTTGTCTTTTCTATATCAGAAGCAATAAATACATCACCACAGTATGACATAACATTTATAGATTCAACACTTTTAACTACAAATGATGTTGATTTCTTAAAATCAATTTATGCTGAAATATTAGAGGTAACATATAAAGATAATCTTATTAATTTTAAATTATTTGATAAAGAATATAAACTTGATATTTTAGATTTCTTAAAGCTACTGAAAGATGATATATAATACATAATTTAAACTACACGAGGATACATATGGATACACAAAATAATACTATATCCGATACTTTATACATATCTGATATGTTCTATAACGAAGAACAGGAAAAAGTAAGGCAAGTTAAAGAGATAGGTACTTTTCAGGGATTACCTGCTGATTTACCTACGTCTCAAATGTATGAACAAGTTAAACTTAATAATAAACAAACAAGGAAATCACCTCCTAATTTAACAAAAGACAATTTAAGACCTGCAATAACAGACACAGAAATAGCACTGATCCATGCTTGCTACTATACAGTACCACAAGAAGTGCTTGCACATATATTAAACTTAAGTATAAAACAACTTAAGGATATACATGACCAGACACAACATACATTACTTCCATCTATACCAATGGTTATGATAACAGATACATCACGATATTTATCTGATAGTCACATAAATGAACTTATGGGATACCCATCAAATGATGAACCCGAAGATACAAGATATACTAACTTAAAAGATAACCATGACGATGACTTTAATATCTCAACCAATAAGGAGTTACTTCGGATTTCTAAAACAGAACAAGCCATTCTCAAGGATATTGAGACTCATATCTCCAAACACCTTAAAGAGGAAGATAAAGAAACATCGGTACAGTTACCTACAACAACTATCCAAGCGAACTGCAATATCGATGAAGTCAATACTGGAATTAATGGGGAAGCGAAATGTTTATTAACACAAAGTGAAGTAGATAACCTTAATAGTACATCACGAAAGTTACCTTTTAAGAATTACCATTCACTACCATTCTTTAAGTATGTAGAGACAGGGTATGGAGCAATTAAGCTTAATATACCATCACTTTATCAGAAGTTTAATTTTCATACAAGTAAGCTTTATACTTTGATTTCAAATAAATTATTAACATACTATTCATCCTCATACTTAACCGATGAAGTTTATGATAAACATCCATCCCTTGAGGATAAAAGAAATGTATTTTTATCCTTACCTTTATTTTTATCAACAAACTTAAATGTTGTACTTAATAAATTATTTCATACACCAACTAAGAAATATTCATTCTTTAATCCAAAGACTAATATCACTTCAACGATAGTCTATAAGGATCATTTAAAAGGACAAGAAAAATATAAATCATTCTTTAATAAAGATAACAATGAATATATCACTTATACATATCATAAAATAACTAAACCACACTTTTATGAGAGAGCATTTAATGCTAAGCTTTTTAATAAACATAATGTTCTTAATTTCATACCAGATGACGACTTAAGAAATAATATTCAACAATCTTTAAAAAGAGATAATGTCATACCTAAATGCACAATCTCAGAAGTAGCAGATAGAAATAGAGAAATTAAGTTAGCAATAGTATGCCCTAAATGTAATACATTACTTTCCAAAGATACAACACTAGAGTGTCCTCATATAACACTTAAGGTATCACCAATAGTTTCCCATTTACAACATCGGAAACCGAAGAAACATAATAAGTTTCCTATGGTATACCCTTTTACTCTTATGGATACATCACTAGAGTCTTTTGAAAATGAACTTACTACTTTTAAAGATAAAGTTAAAACAACAACTAAGTACGACTATCTATACAAAACATCACAGACATTTAAGGACATATATACAATTTACATAGACCAAACAGATGATTCACTTAATGATTTCTCAATACATATCTATAATCATTTAACACTTAAAGAGATAGATATACCACTTTATGAGTACATCACGAAAGTATCCCCTAATATAAAACCTCTTTTCACTCACTTCAAACTTCCTTCAAAGCCTATATATGAACCATAAAACATAACTTATGGTTCTTCCTTATCAATACCATTAAATACATCACGAAAGTATCTTTATGTTACTTATAAGTATATGCCCTAAGTATTCACAAATACATCACTTGAGATGCTTATAAAAGTACATAAATATAACCCCTAAGCCCCCACAAATACACCCCTTTAGATGTCCTTTTATTCTAAAAGCAGTCCCAAAATTCCGTTTTGTATAAGTTAGGTTATGGCTTTACTTATTATACACGGCCATAGAATATACCTATAACAGTACATCCCATAAGTATCCATAAATACATCACTTGAGTTATTCTTTTATTCTAAAAGCAGTCCCGAAATTCAGTTTTGTATAAGTTAGGTTTACTAAAAGCCAACACAAAAGTAACAGATATGACCCCACCCCCTCTACCAAAAGTTAGCTTAAAGACACCTGAAAGTAAACATAAAAGTAACTCAAAGGTGCTATGGTGTTACTCAAAGTAACTATAAGATAAACTAATAGGTAACTATAAGATAAACTAATAGGTAACTATAAGATAAACAGTGGTACATCTATAAGATAAACAGTGGTACATCTATAAGATAAACAGTGGTACATCTATAAGCTACTCTTATGATGCCTTATTAGTTTAGCTTAATGGGTAACATAACAATAACTAATAAGGCATCATAAGATGGATTGATAGGGCAACCCACAGGGCAAACTGACAGGGCAACCCACAGGGCAAACTGACAGGGCAACCCACAGGGCAAACTGACAGGGCAACCCACAGGGCAAACTGACAGGGCAACCCACAGGGCAAACACTTGCTTATCTGAGCAGATGATTTGCTATATATAATGTAAGCATAAGCAAGTAACGAATAAAAAATTAAAAAATTTTAGAAAAAATTACTAAAAAGACTTGACATACATCTAAAAAGTAGCTATAATTGCATCAGATAGACGATAACAAGCCTATCTAAAGCCGTGTTAGGTCACTTATTTTTTTCCTTATTTCGAGTTGGAATAAGGTTAGATTAAGAGTAAGTGGCTATAATACGGTATGAGCTTTTATAGCTCGTGTTCATTTACTTATTATTTTGTTAAGGACTAAGTGGTAATACCTTAAATTACCTCTATTAGCTAGACACTGTTAAAGCAGTTGGATTAGTTAATAAGTAAGCTTAGTAAAAGTAGATATGAAACAACAGGACATATACAGCATAGCTTTTTGTGTTCCTTTAAAAAGGAGTTGATTTACTAGTATAGGGGTAAATCGATGTTGATAATTTAAAGAGTGTAAAAAAGTTTCTTATAAGTGAGTAGGCTATACACTGAAAACGATGTAAGGGTATGTAAGTGTTTGAGTGAGTATCTATCCGAGACAAATGTAATGCTAATGTGAAGACACTCTTTTTGAGTGTTAGTAACGATATAGCAACGAATAAGTAAATGAACACAGGTTCATTAACAACAAAATGTTAAGTTATTTTAAAAAGTTTCTGTAAGTCTATTTTGGACGAACAGGGTAAAAACTATAATAAGAATAACTTAATATGTATGTTAAATTGTATCAGGGGTGATAGGTGAAGAGCCTATCCTTGTATATTAGCAGTATGCAAGATGAACAGCAATCTATTTAATATAGATTGTTTAGTATGCTACTTGATACGAGTAGGGAAAACCCAAAGAAAAGTGGGGCAATACACAGGTGAGTACCTTCTTAAAATTTAAGGTGAGATATAATTGCCTACAATCTTAAATAAGTAAAGATACACTTAATATGTAGGTATTAAGTGTATCTAAGATGATATTTATATGCTTTATTTATAAAGTATGTAAATGTTATTTTAAGGAATAACAAAAAAAAAAAAATAAAGAATAAAATTATGCAAAATGCACAAATAAAAAAAATGGAGCAAAAAATAAAATCTTTAAAGGCTTTTTTCAAGTCTTATGAAGAGAAAAAAGATGCTATTATCTCTAAAAATGATGCTATAATAGCAAAAAACGAAGAGATTAAAAAAGAAGATAGTAAGGTTAAGATTACAACTCTTAAGGCTGAGCTTGATATTTTAGCTACTGAGCAGAAACAACTTGAGAGCGATTTTAGGGATTTGATTTTAGGTAGATTTGAAATCTCAAATGATGATTTCAATCACAATCTTAACTGTATCACTGAAATACAGTCGATTATTGATGATGAAGAGAGCGAAGTTGTCAAGGCTTTGTTAAACTCTATCATCAAAGAGTTTGAGAAAATCAACCGTCGTATTAAAAACGAGGAGGCATATCGTCAAACTCTTAGTGATTTAGAGAGTGAGAAACAAAAAGAGATTGAAAAATTGGAAGAGTTGGAGAAATCTCTCCAAAGTGTTGATGATGATAACCACATCATCAAGCAAAAGGTTACAGTAGATGTAACCAAACAAAAACGCAAAATTCTCGGAATTGATGTTAAGAGTCAAGTGCATACTCTTCAAGTGTTATTAAATAGAAAAATTGTAGAATTAAGAGAGCAAGGTTGGTTAAATGGCAGTCGTGAAGAGAATACCCAAGAGTTACTAAAACATCTTCAAAGTGAAAAGAGTTTTACAGAATTGAAGGTCATTTTATCGGCATACGAGGCTAGACTTCAGTTAAACTGGGGATTGACCCTAAGTCAATATAGACTTGCTTTAAAGCTTTGGGATAAAGGGTATATAAGCCGTTCTGCTTTAAAGAAGAGAAAAACGGCTGAAGAGCAAGCTGAATATCTAAAAGACCAAAAATCACTTATGGATAAAAAAGAGGAGGAGGCTAAAAAGAAGGAGCTTCTAGAAAAGCTTCAAAAGGAGCTTGATGCATCAAAAGAGGGGTAATCCCTCTCTTTGGCTTATAGGCTAATCCTACAATCATTTTTTTTTTTTTTTTTATTCTATG
>Ga0256843_1000098_pt1 | contig 73579 bp, 65 predicted proteins | sample AlvinellametaG_FD_191572 | JGI IMG/M metagenome (GOLD analysis project Ga0256843, IMG submission 191572) | Pompeii worm associated microbial communities from hydrothermal vent at the East Pacific Rise, Pacific Ocean - Alvinella | ecosystem: Host-associated > Annelida > Integument > Unclassified ... | reverse complement strand
GTCAAGAGAGAACTTGATAGTAATGTTGTTTTTAATGAGTTAGAGAAAAATGAGAAAAATATCTATTCTCTTCTATTTTTTAGTGGTTATCTAAAGTGTCTAAATAAAGAGCTAAAAGATGGGACATATTATTGTAATTTGGCTATTCCAAATCAGGAGGTTTATTATATTTTTAGAAAAATTATATCTAATTGGATTAATGAAAGTTTTGATACAAAAAGACTACAAACTCTTTTAAAATCATTAGTTGAGGGAAATATAAAACTATTTGAAAAACTTTTTAGTCAATTTGTACTTGAAACTCTTTCATTTTATGATGTAAATAAAAAAAATGAAGAGGCAGTTTATCATGCCTTTTTACTTGGAATTTTAATAAATCTAACAGATTATGAAGTTATATCCAATAGAGAATCAGGACTTGGAAGAGTAGATATAATCTTGCTTCATAAAACAGATAAAAAGAGACTTGCTATTATAATGGAGTTAAAAACTATAGATGAGTTTGAAGAAGAGACCAAAGAACAAGCCCTACAAAATGCCCTAAAACAGATAGAAGAGAAAAAATATGAGGTTGAAGTTAAAAAAAGAGGATACAACAATATCCTCAAAATGGGTGTGGTGTTTGATGGTAAGCGGGTTTGGGGAAAAGCGTGTTAGAGCAAGACCCTTGCAAAAAAATTGACAAAAAATATAAAGGCAAAGCATGATGAAGTTTAGCACCTACATGAACGAGTGGCTCTATGGAGAGCAGGGATATTACAAAACGTTTAAGGCGATAGGCAAATCGGGAGATTTCTATACCGCGGTAAGTACGAGTCGGTTTTTTGGGGCGAGTATTGCAAATCATTTTTATAGACTTATCCAAAAGGATGCCTTTAAACGAAACGGGTGGCTTATTGAGGTGGGTGCCCATCAAGGGTATCTGATTTGTGACATGATTCAATGGCTCTGTACGCTTGATCCAACACTGGTTAAGACACTAAAGTTTGGTATTGTAGAGCGTCAACCTGAGGTACAGCAAGCACAGCTTCGATACATCAAGGATCGGTTTGGGTCGGATATTGAAGTGACCCATTTTGGGGATATTGATGAGGTGGTGGTGGATTATGCGTTTGTGGTTGCCAATGAGATCTTTGATGCGTTTCCTTGTGAGTTGATCAAAGAGCAAGAGCAGGCATTTGTCGAGGATCATACGATTTTTTGGCAAGAGGCAGATCCCAAGCTCTTAGCATTTACTCGTAAACATCGACAGGTCAAAGGGGAGGTCGCTGTGGGGTATGAGATGTTTGCTAAAGGAATGGCAAAAGGGATTAAGCGGTGCGATTTTGTCAGCTTTGATTACGGGGAGCGGTTTGTGCGTAATGATTTTTCGATTCGGATCTACAAACAGCATGAGACCTTTCCCCTCTTTGATGAGGAGCTTGTATTGCGTGAGGTGTATCAAACAGCAGATATTACGTACGATGTTAACTTTGGGCATGTGATCGAGGCGTTTGAGGAGGCAGGCTTTGAGCTAGATACCTATGAGACCCAAGCACGCGCCTTGATCCGTTTTGGTCTGATTGATATCTTGGAACAGTTTGCCAAACAGAGCACTCAAGAGCACTACTTACGTGAAGCGGACAAGATTAAGACCCTCATTGCCCCAACCATTATGGGCGATAAGTTTAAGATGCTTCATCTAAAACGTTAAATAAGGTTTTCAATGTCCAGTAAGACCACCATCAACTGCCCAAACTGTGGCGTAGTGATTGATGTCAATGAGATTCAATACCATGAGCTTGAAGCACGTTTGAAGCGGGAGCATCAACACGAACTTGATCGTAAACGTCAAGAGTACAGGCAACATCTTCACGCGTTAAAGGAGCGTGAGCGGTTGATGAATGAAGCGCAGGAAAACTTTGAACAAAAACTGCATGAAGCGACTCAAGCACGCTTGGATGAAGAGAGGAAAAAATTACGTGAAGAACTTAAAGCAGACGCGCAAAAAGTACTCCACGATCAGCTTCATGCTGAAAAACAGCGTCTGAGTCGTCAGGTTGAAGCAGAACATGAGTTGCAGTTGCGTCAAAAAGATGAACAGATTGAGCAGATGAAACGGGACATTGAGTCGGCTCGACGCAAAGCAATGCAACACTCAATGCAGACCCAAGGAGAGGCATTAGAGCTTGCCATTGAGGGGTGGTTGGCATCGCAGTTTCCTTTTGACACGATTGAGGAGGTCAAAAAGGGGGCATTTGGTGCCGACTGTATTCAACGGGTGCACACAAGAGAGATGAAAAACTGTGGGGTGATCTGTTATGAGTCCAAAAACACCAAAGCGTGGTCAGATGCTTGGATTGTCAAGCTCAAACAAGACATGCTTCGAAGCCATGCCGATATTGGCGTGATTGTGAGTGCGGTCTATCCTAAGGGGATGGATCGCATGGGGTTTGTGGATGGTATTTGGGTGTGCAGTTTAGAGGAGTTTAAGGGGAGTGTGGTGTTGTTGCGTGAGTCGCTAATCCGTATTCATCAGGTCACTCAACGTGAAGAGAACCGAGGGGATAAGATGAGCCTGCTTTATAATTACATGACAAGCAATGAGTTTGCCATGCACCTTCAAGGGATTGTGGAGGGCTTTATGCGGATGCAAGAGGAGCTCGAAAAAGAGAAACGTTCGGTCATGGCAAGTTGGAAACGTCGTCAAAAGATCATTGATGGGATGCTTGCTAATACTACCGAAATGTATGGTGCACTGCAAGGAGTGATGGGGAGCAGTTCAATTGTCTCGATTGATGCGCTTGAACTGCCTTATGATGAAGATTAACATGATAAAATTCCGAAAATAATTTTAGGAGCTTATGGATGTCCCCACAAAAGAGAGCCACGGTCATTGCGAGCGTGGTTGCTACAATTTTAACCCTTGTAAAGTTTGCCATTGGTGTTGCCTCTGGCTCGGTTGCGGTATTGGCTTCAGCGATTGATTCCTTGTTGGATACGGTGATCTCTATTTTTAATTTTTTTGCAATAAAAAAATCAGAAGAGCGTGCTACTGAGCAGTTTCAGTATGGAAAAGGTAAGGTGCAAGCCATTGCTGCCGTGATTGAGGGGACCATTATTACCCTCTCAGGGCTTTATATCATCTATGAAGCCATCTCCAAGGCGATTCATGGGCGAGAGACAGAACTCTTGACCCCTGCGATTGTGGTGATGATCTTCTCCATAGGGGTGACCTTCTTATTGGTTGAGTTTCTTTTAGGTGTGGCAGCAAAGACCGATAACTTGGTGATAAAATCTGATGCTCTGCATTATAAAACGGATCTTTTGAGCAATGGGGTGATTCTCTTTTCTCTGTTAGTGGTCTACTTAACAGGATGGGATATTGTGGATGCCATCTTTGGCTTTGGGATCGGGGTCTATATTATCTACTCGGCGTATGAGATTATTCAAGAGGGGGTCTTTATTCTGCTCGATCATGCCATTGATGCTCAGGTTGTTCAAAAGATTGCCAAGATGATTGATGAGCATCCTCGAGTCAATTCATACCATTGGCTTAAAACCCGTACCGATGGAACCCATAATTTTGTAGAGTTTCATTTGGTTTTAGAGCCTGAAATGACCCTGCAGGAGGCACACGATATCTCCGATCAAATTGAAGAGAAGATCAAAGCATTGGACAGCAAAAAGGTCTGGGTTATTACACCGCATTATGATCCGTATGATGATGAGGAGATCAACAATGGGGCATGGCGATGATTTACCTGCTCTCTCCCCTTACTAAAGCAGGAACCCAACCCTTACCAATGATCGATTTTGAGGTGGTTGCTGACCGTATTGATTTTGCTCAAAGCAATCTGTTGATGTTTACCTCCAAACAAGCCGTTGAGGTGGCTGAAGAGATCGATCCACACTGGAAAAGCTATCCCACAATTGCCATTGGTGGGGCTACTAAAGCTAAGATTGAGACGATGGGGGGTAAGGTGGTCTATCACCCCAAATCGTTTTATGGGGAGCATTTAGCCAAGGATATTATTGAGTTTTTCTCCGACAAAACGATTCTTTATCTCCGTCCTGAGACGGTCTCTTTTGATAGTAAAGGGTTTTTGGCTCAAGCGGGGATAGACCTTCATGAACAAGTGATCTACCGCACCCTGTGTCGAACCTACAAAAGAGACGATCAACCCAAGAGAGGGGCGATTATTATCTTCACCTCTCCGTCCACGATTCGGTGCTTTTTTGCAAACTTTGTGTGGGATGAGAGTTATACCGCGGTTTTGATTGGTCACGCTACGAAAGCACACCTTCCTAAGGGGTGTCGATATGCGGTTGCTGATGCCCCTTTGATTGATTCTTGCATAAAAAAAGCGAAAGAAATAGAAAAAACTAGTGACATTTGATAATAATTATTGTATAATTTTGCCAACCTGAATGGTTCGACTACTGTGATATGTGGTCCAACATTATCTATAGTGGGACATGTAGATGATCTGGGTGTGGATGGTTTCGTTTGAGCGATTTTGAATCGCGAGAAATTGTCCCCAAAGGGTCACTCTCTCCTGCACCGTTGGCTTTTAGGGCCGGCTTTTATGCAGAACGGCCATTCGGGCCCTATCATCCACCCATAATCTTTTTGACTCATCATCGGTTTTCGTAGGATGTTAAAAAAGAGTTAATCGTGTGTATTTTTACTGCGCAGGTTTAACTATTTTTAGGGAGAAGTAACAGGTGAATGTTTTAATAATTGGTTCAGGTGGACGTGAATACTCTATTGGTATGGCGCTAAAAAAAGATGCCAACGTCGAGAAGATCTATTTTGCACCAGGGAATGGTGCAAGCGACATGTTAGGCGAGAACCTTGCCATAAGTGATTTTGGTGCGTTAGCAGATTTTTGTGAAGCCAATGGAGTTGATTTGACCATTGTGGGACCTGAAGCTCCCTTGGTTGATGGGATTGTGGATCTCTTTCGTGAGCGTGGATTGACCATCTTTGGACCCACTGCCAAAGCAGCACAGCTTGAAGGTTCTAAGATCTTTATGAAAAACTTTTTAGCCCGTCACAATATTCCAACCGCTAAATACATTGAGACCGACTCTTTAGAGCAAGCCTATAAATTTATCGATTCCCTTGATGCACCCATCGTGGTCAAAGCCGATGGGCTCTGCGGGGGTAAAGGGGTGATTATTGCTCCTACGCATGAGGAGGCGAAGAGAGCAGCCGGAGAGATGCTCTCGGGTAATGCCTTTGGTGAGGCGGGGACCAAAATCGTGGTTGAAGAGTTTTTAGATGGGTATGAGCTTTCGGTCTTTGCGGTTTGTGATGGTGAGGATTATGTGGTGCTTCCCGCCGCTCAAGATCATAAGCGACTGCTCAATAATGATGAGGGACCAAATACCGGAGGGATGGGTGCGTATGCCCCTACGCCATTGGTCAATGATGAGATCTATGCCAAGCTTGATGAGCGAGTCATCATCCCCACGCTCAAAGGGATGAAAGCAGAAGGAATGCCCTTTACAGGCGTGCTCTTTATGGGGGTGATGGTAGTTAATGGTGAGCCGATTATTTTGGAGTACAATGTACGTTTTGGGGATCCTGAGTGCGAAGAGTTGATGCCGTTACTCAAATCACCTGCGAGTGAGCTTTTTTATAAAGCATCTACGGGAAATCTCAAAGATGCCACCATTGAGTTTCATGATAAATATGCCGTTGGGGTGGTCATGGCAAGTCGTGACTATCCCTACAAGAGTTCAGAGCCTGCGGAGATTATTATTGATGATATTCATCACGATGACCTCGAAGGCAATGCCCATATCTCCTTTGCGGGGGTAAGCCGTGGTGAGGATGGCAAACTCTATGCCACAGGTGGACGGGTATTGGTCTGCGTGGGGTTGGGCGATAGCATTGCTGAAGCTCAAGAGCGTGCCTATCTGCTGGTCGGGCAAGTTCATTTCGCAGGGAAGCAGTGTCGAACCGACATTGCCTATCAAGCACTTTAGGAGCGTACGGTGTCATCATCACAATCTTACGAGTATCCAATCGCTCCACGCAGTAAACGAATGGCTGCGTTTGTGATTGATGATATTGTGGTCTCAATCTTTTTAGTGATCATTTTTTATGATCAACTCAGTGCGCTCAAAGATCCCATGGCATTGAGTCTCTTTTTGCAGAATAATTTAATGCTCTTTATGCTTTTAAAACTGCTCTATCAGACCTTTTTTGTCTGGTACAATGGAATGACCCCTGGCAAGATGTTGGTTAAGATTCGGGTGATTGAGATGGAGGGGGGGTATATTCCTTCTCTTGGAACAGCTTTTTTAAGAGCCCTCTTGCGTATGGTGAGTGAGATGCTCTTTTATGTGGGGTATCTTATGGCCTATTTCAATCCATTGGTGCAGACCCTGCACGATAAATTGGCAAAGACCGTTGTAGTGGATGCGTAGCCTTTTTTTTCTTGCTGGAGTATTGAGCAGTTCACTGGTTGCGGGTGAATTGATTGAGGTTTTTGCTGCGCATCTCTCTAGTGATAGTCAACACTTTTATGCTAAGGATCAGGTGGTCATTCTCTATAAAGGCTCCATGATCAAGGCCGATCAAGCCACGTATGATAAAAACAGCTCCCGTCTGGTACTTGATGGGCACGTTGAGATGTTGGGCGAAGAGGAGAATCGAGCCGTAACGGATCATCTTGTGATTGATACAACACGTAAAGATGTGCAGTTTGAAAAGCTTTTCTTAACGACTCAAGAGGATCTTTGGCTCTCTTCAGAGAAAGCGATTAAAGAGAAGCATGACTACAAACTCTTTGACAGTCGCATCTCCAGTTGTGATGCCAAAGATCCGGATTGGACCATTGAGTTTTCAGAAGCCCATTATCATGAAGATCAACAGTTTATCACCATGAAAGGTGCAAAATTACGTTTTTATGATACCACGGTTTTTTATTTTCCCTACTTAGCCTTTCCCACCCTAACAGAACGAACCACCGGATTGCTCTTGCCTCGCTTTAAGGTCTCATTAAACAGTGACTCTGAAGGGCTCCTGTATGAACAGCCTTTCTTTTATGCACCAGAATCCAATTGGGATCTGGAATTTGCTCCACAGATTCGAACCAATCGGGGGGTTGGTGCGTACGTAACCGCACGTTTTGTCGATTCTAATCAATCTCATGGGTATGTTCGTACGGGCTATTTTAAAAACAATCGTGATTATGCAGAGGATTATGATTTTAATCAAGAGCATTGGGGTGGAGAGATCTTTTATCAATCCAAAGATTTTTTGCCGGAGCGTTGGAAGCCAGAGGGGTATCAGAGTGGTCTCTATGTCAATGGTACAATACTCAATGATCGAGAGTATCTGAACTTGCAAAAGGACAGTGCCTCGTCCCTCTTGCGTTCAAATCTTGTGGAGTCTCGCCTTAATGCATTTGTTTACGATGAGAAGGATTATGGAGCGGTTTATGGACGTTACAACATTGATACGAGTAAAGAAAGCAACCGTCAGACCATTCAAGAGACTCCCTCTTTGCACTACCATCACTACATGACACAGACGCCGATTCGGGGGGTCTTTTACACGATTGATGGACGTGTCCGTAACTATACTCGCCCTGAAGGAAGTCAAGCATCACAGATTGAGTGGGATCTTCCTTTTACGTACTACAAGACATTTTTTGATGATTATGTGGATCTCTCACTCTCGGAGAACGTCTATTTAACCCATGTTGATTTTCGTAATCTAAGTGGTGAGGGGGATGATTATTATAACTATCGAAATTATCACACATTGGAGCTTTCAAGTGATCTAAGTAAAGATTATGATCAGGGAGTTCATACGCTCCATCCTGCCGTTACCTATATTCGACCAAGCCTTGATAAAGAGTCCTCCATTGCTTACGTCGATCTGCCAGAAGAGCAGAAGGAGCTTTTTGTTACCCAAACCCAAGAGGAGCAACTCTCTTTTGATCTCAATCAGTATTTCTATGATGCCAATTTAAGCATGAATCTGTTTCATAAAGTTGGCTACAGCTCTTACCCTGAGCGTCGTGAATCCAAAGGAGATATTCATAATGAGATGGGCTACAAGCAGGAAAATATCTCGCTTTATAGCAATCTTACTTACGCGTGGAATGAGAAAAAAATTCGTTCATTGACCTCCTCTGTTGGATATAATCAAAGCAACTATGATATAATGTTAACACATTTCTACAATCATGACTTTTTATTTGATAATACAAAAACGAGTTTTTTAAACAGCGCATTGCGTTATAAAAGCAGTCAAAACTCGGAGTGGTTTTTCAATATGGATTATGATTTAGAACAGCATTTTAATCATCAGTGGAAAGTAGGTTGGGGGCATAAGAAGCGGTGCTGGAGTGCCAAGGTAAGTATTGGACAGGAGGTGATTCCCAACGTCGAAGACTCCTTTCGTAACACAGCACTCTATTTTGAACTGAACCTCTATCCTATTGGTGGTATACAACAAAACATAGAAGAGAGTTTCTCCTCGCAAGGTACGCAATAGATGAAAACAGAGGCAAAAGTAGGTCTTTTTATAACCCTATCACTTATTTTTCTTTTTGGACTGTTATCTCAACTGAGCAGTTTTGATAATTTTTTTAAGAAGAGTTATCCTATTTTAGCAAAAATTGAAGATGGTTCAGGGCTTAAACCTAAAGCCAAAGTCAAACTCAAAGGGGTTGACATCGGATACGTTAATGATATTGTTTTAGAAAATAATGATGTGGTAACCCATTTGATGATTGATGAGGGGGTTAAGATTCCAGCTGATTCCATTCTCACCGTCTCTCAAGATTCACTGTTGGGAGGAAAATTCTTAGACATTAAGCCTGGTCAATCCTCTGAGATACTAAAGCCCAACATGCTTTTAGAGAAGCAAGAGCGTCAATCCAGCATTGCGGATGCTTCCACCTCGGCAGATCAGGCGTTTCAAGAGATTAAGCTTTTGGTGCAAGATATTCGTGATATTTTTAACAGTGGAGGCAAAAATGATCTTAAGCAGACGTTGGATAACATCAAAGAGTTTACCGATCTCTTAGCTTCCATTAGCAAAGAGGATAACCGTACCATTCATGAGATTATTCACAATGCCAATAAAACGATCATTGACTTAGATCAGACCATTGGTGAGTTTCGTACCATGAGCAGAGATATTAGTCAGACTTCCAAAGACTTTAGCGTGATGTCCAAAGATATTAGTAAAACCTCCAAAGACTATTCTGAAGTTGCCAATAATATTAATAAAGATTTACCAGAGATTATGGCAAAGATCAACCGCATTACGAGTTACCTTGAGAGTATTGGTGCAACGCTTGATGAGAAGCTTCCTCCTGCAATGGATAAGTTGGTACGTTTGGAGGACAATTTAAACAATACCATTGAACGCAATGATAGCACGCTCAATAAAGCCTTAAGCTCAGTGGATGGATTCTTTAGTGATGGCAGTGAAACCATGGAGAAAATTGATAAATACATTGATAGCATGGTCAAGAGTGAACTGCACGTGGAGATGCGAAGTGATGAGGTCTATGATGATGGAGGCTACTCAAAATCGCACTTTGATCTAGCACTGAAACCCGATGCGACCCGTTATTATATGATAGGGGTTACCTCAGGACCAAGTTATGAAGCCGATGATAGCTTTGATCGAGGTTACGCAGGGAACATGAAGCATGAGGGCGGTGAGTTTTTCCTCTCTGCTCAATATGGAAAACGGTACGATGATCTGCTCTTTCGGGTAGGAGTGATTGAGGGGCAAGGTGGTTTTGGATTTGATTACTTTGGATGGAATGATACCCTAAAAATTAGTACCAACCTCTATGACTTTAATGCCGTCAATGATGTTCGAGGCTCCAATCCGAACTTGACCACAACCATTCGGTATCAGTTTTTTAAACACATCAATGCGTACTTAAGTGGGAACAATCTACTCAACAGTAACGCCAACAGCGTTTCGCTTGGATTAGGAGTGAGTTTTGTGGACAATGACCTCAAAAATCTTTTAGGGGCGGCAGCGTCTTCATCCGGTAGATAGAGCCACGGGAGTTACCATGTCACGAAAAGTTGAAAATAGTACCGTTATTTTCAAAGATCGAGAAGATGCCTCATTGGCATTGATTGAGACCTTGCCCAAAGATATTTTAAAAGCCAATGAGAGTATTATCTTGGGGGTTAGTGAAGGAGGAGTCTATTTTGCAGACAAGATTGCTCGTGCGTTAGGCAGTCCTATGGATTTGCTCTTTACCGAACCCATCTATTCGCCGGTTAATGAGGAGCTTGTCATTGCCATGGTCGGTGAGACGGAAGAGCTTGTCATGCACCGAGCGTTGATTGAGTCATTTGCAATCTCTAAGGATTACATTTATTCCGAGGCGTATCGTCGCTACAAGGAGGGGATTTTAGGTTATATTCATAAGTATCGTGGGGGAGACCCTTTGGTGAGTTTAGAGGATAAGTACGTGGTATTGGTAGATGAGTGTGTTGAGACGGGTTTAACGATGATGACCGCGATAAAAACCGTAATCTCTTTAGGCGCAAAGAATGTTTTTATCGCGGTCCCCATCTTGGATAATGTGGTCTATGAGAATTTACTTAATGTTTGCGATAATCTTTTTTGTCCACATAAGATCGATGACTACGTCTCCATCGAATACTACTATGCCAATATTGATCGTTTTGGGTTTGAAGCGATTGAACAGATCATGGAAGATCGAAAACAATAATAGAGAGATCTTGCACAACGTTTAGGAGTCGGAGGAGCTTTAGCCTTGAACAAGAGGAGGCTAAAGCTATCGCTTCCTAGTTTTGTAAGAAGTTTCAAGAAAAAACAAAGGAAAATAGAAAATGAATGAACAGATTATAGAGATTCGTTGCAATAATATTGCGGAGAAGTATACCTTTAATAAAGTTGCCAAACAAGCCAGCGGTGCGGTACTTTATCAGTGCGGTGATGCCGTACTTTTAGCGGCGGTTGCGATTGATCCTACACCGGTGGAGGAGGATTTTTTACCTCTAACGGTGCAATATATTGAAAAGTCCTACGCAGCAGCAAAGATTCCAGGGGGATTTATCAAGCGAGAGACCAAACCAGGGGATTTTGAGACCTTAACCTCTCGGATTGTGGATCGTTCACTGCGTCCACTTTTCCCCAAGGGGTTTCACTATCCGGTGGTGATTACCATTACCGTCTTGAGTGCGGATTCCAAAGTAGACATGCAAGTCGCTGCCATGCACGCTGCTTCTTCGGCGCTTTATACTTCGGATATTCCTGTGGATCAATCCGTAGCCGCGGTACGGATTGGCAAAATTGATAATGAGATTCTACTCAATCCTACCCTCGAAGATCAAGAGCACTCGACATTGGATCTGTTGGTGGTAGGTAGTGGATCGGATGTCTTAATGATTGAGATGTGCGTAAATGCCTCAGAAGTAGAATATGTCCAGCAGGTCAATGAGCTTGATGAGGATGAGCTATTGGAGATTATTGATATTGCCCAAAGTGCCATTGGTCGAGCAACGGATGAGTACACTACGGAGTTTAGTAAGGTCAAAAAAGAGCCCATTGCCTTAGAGCTTGAGCCTGAAAAATCTGACAGTGAGCTCTATGAGTTTATCGCCAATAGCTATCAAGAGATGGTACAAGATGCGGTTCAATCGATGGCAAAGAGTGAGCGGAGTCAAGCCCTCAAAGAGGTTCGAGCTACGATCATGGAAGATCTTGAAGCCCAAGGCAAAGAGGTGGACAAGGAGTTGGTTACGGCGATGTTGGATCTCTATAAAAAGTCCATTGTCCGTTCATTGATTCTGGATCAGAGTATTCGTGCCGATGGTCGTGCCCTCAATGAGGTTCGTCCCATTAGTATTGAGACCAATATTCTTCCTTCGGTACATGGTTCGTGTCTCTTTACTCGTGGACAGACTCAAGCCTTGGTCACTGCAACCCTAGGGGATGCCAAAGAGGCACAATCTTATGAGCTTATCGGCTCAAAAAGCTCGCACTATGAGACCTTTATGGTGCATTATAACTTCCCTGCCTTCTCGGTGGGTGAAGCAAAGCCCGCAAGAGCCCCTGGGCGACGGGAGCTTGGACATGGGAATCTTGCGAAGCGTGCTCTCGAGCCAACTTTGGACATTCATCGTAATGGTACCGTACGGTTGGTTTCAGAGATTTTGGAGTCCAATGGCTCTTCATCCATGGCAACGGTATGCGGTGGAGCCCTTGCTTTACGTGCGGCGGAAGTGGAAACCCAGAAGCTTGTGGCGGGCATTGCCATGGGATTGGTGACCGAGGGTGAAAAGTATGCGGTTTTAAGCGACATTATGGGCTTGGAGGATCATGATGGAGACATGGACTTTAAGATCACCGGAACCGTTGATGGTATTACTGCGTTGCAGATGGACATTAAGCTTGGAGGGATTGATGCAGAGGTACTTAAGTCCGCACTCTATCAAGCCAAAGAGGGGCGATTACATATTTTAGGCATTATGGAAGAGGCACTTAAAACCATGAACCCAAGTCAAGCGTTGCCCAGTAGTATGACGTTTGATATTGAATCGTCGCACATTCCGGCTATTATTGGTAAAGGTGGGGGGACCATCCGTGAGATTATTGAGAAGCATGGGGTCAGCATTGATATTGATCGAGAGAGCAATAACGTGAAGATCACAGGATCGTCAAAAGAGGATGTTGCGGGAGCCAAAGCGTTCATCGATACTATTATCGCTACTCCTACAAGAAAGCAGATGACGTATGAGATCAATAAGCAATATAAAGGTAAGATTAAAAAGATTGTTGAGTTTGGTATTTTTGTAGAGATGCCTGATGGGTATGATGCACTCTTACATATCTCAAAAGTTGCCAAGGAGCGGGTACACAACCTTGAAGAGCGGTATAGGGTTGGCGAGGAGATTGATATTATTGTCTTGGAGCAGAAAGGCAAAAAGGTTGAGCTCTGTACACCAGCTTATCTCTTTTAGGTAAAAGTGGGTGCTTTTGAGGCATCCACAAAGATTAATTCTTTTTTTTAATTCTTTTTGAGTCCACTTAATAGGAGATTCATCATCCCTTGGTTATAATCGCGACGTTGTTACGAAGTGATAAGTAGGGAAACAGATGGCATTTATGTCGCTGTTGGCATACACTCCTATGTATGTTTACGCAAGCCGAACGGACTTTGGAAGACAGTCGAAGGGGACTTAAAACCCATTAACTTTAAGGATATAACAATGAAAAAGTTTTTCTTACTTTTCTTGGCACTTGGTGCGGTTGCTTTCGCTAACGAAGGTGGTGCAGACATGATCAAAGCATACTCAGTAGTAGCTGCGGGTGTTGGTCTTGGTTTGGCTGCTCTTGGTGGAGCTATTGGTATGGGTCACACTGCTGCGGCTACTATTGCTGGTACTGCACGAAACCCAGGTCTTGGTGGTAAACTAATGACTACCATGTTTATTGCACTTGCGATGATCGAAGCACAGGTTATCTATACGCTTGTTATTGCACTAATTGCTCTTTATGCAAATCCTTTCCTTGGATAGTCATAATTTAATGTTACTTTAAGGTTAGGCTGGTATAATTCCAGCCTAACCTCGCAAGATAGGTTCCGATAAGCCTTTAAGTTATCAAAATGCGCTAGTGGTGGAACGGTAGACACGCGGGCTTGAGGGGCTCGTGCTTCGCGGCGTGGAGGTTCAAATCCTCTCTAGCGCACCATATCTTCTTTAGATACTTTCAATCTTTTATTTCCTAACCCTTTATTTACTGTTTAATCTCTTTAGGATTTAGTAGTACTTACCTATTGAACTCAACAGCCTCCCCTAAATCGTAGGAAAAGAGAGACTAGGGACTCTCTTCGTGTACGGTTTTTTGTTCCTGAAGCGTTCTGTTTTCTTCTTCTTCGCTGTTTTGTGTGGGGTAGATGGTTAGATGGCTCTCTCCATTTTCTTTTTGTTCGATACGAATTTGTGTTTTGATGTGTTCTTGAAGGAGGGGGGTATGGGATACAATGCCAATAATCTTTCCTTGATGCTCTAGGGTACTGAGTACTTGCAGTACTTGAGTTAGGCTCTCCTCATCAAGGCTGTCAAATCCTTCATCTAAAAAGAGTGTATTAAGTTCAATGTCTTTGGCATTGAAGTCAATCAGTGCTAATGAGAGCGCTAAGCTAACAATAAAGTTTTCTCCACCGGAGAGGGTCGTGATGGCACGTTTGGCATTCTCAAAGTAGAGATCATTGATTTCCAGCTCTAGGCTTTGGGGATCCTTGATCTCTAGCAGATAACGGTGGTTGAACTTTTTAAGATGTTCATTGGCAAGGGTAACAAGTGCTTTTAAATTTTTTGCCTGTACGTAGCGTTGATATTTTTGTCCATCCTCCGAACCAATCAGTGCATTAAGCTCCTCGAGGTCCGCTACGGTTTGTCGTTGTTCTTCGAGACGGTTAACTCCTTGCTCTTCACGCTCAAGATACTCATCATCTTGGGTAAGTTGATGGTTAATGGACCCAAGCTCTTGATTGATGGCATCAAGTTTCTCTTTTTGTTCTTGGTACTGTTTTTCCAGTGACTCCAGATTGACCAGTTTCAATTTTTGTTGTTTGTCAAGCCGTTCAACAGTGGAAAAGTAGGTGGATTTTTGTTGGTTAAACTGCTCTTTGAGTTTGGTAAACTCATCGTAGCTTTTTTGTCGAACTTGTAATTTATTGGCAAGCTCTTGGGTATACTGGGCAGTATCTTTATCTCCAAGAACGGCAAAACGGTTCTGTTGCAACAGTAAAATATCGCATGATTGCATGGAGGATCGTTTCTTTAGTGAGACAAGGTGCTCTTCGATGTAATTCTTTTTTGAGAGGCTCTCAATGCGTTCCCCTTCAATGGGATGGAGGGCATGTTGAAGCTCTTTAAGTTCAGCTGAGAGTTTTTGGTGGGCATCACGTTGCTTGCTTAGGAGGGTAAGGCTGTGAGCATCCAACGTGATATTATAGAGCCGTAGGGTCTTGATAAGATAGTAGCTAAGCTCTTGGATTTTAAGCTGAAGCTCCTCCTCCACTTTTTTACGGCTGTTATTTTTTTGGATACGAATTTTTAACTCCAAAAGCTCCTCTTTGGCTTGATTAATTCGCTCTTTGACAAAGTTGAGCTCTTGACGTTGATGTTGGACACTTTGAAGCTCTTTTTGCAACTGTTCTTGTTGTGCTTGAAGGGTTGAGATCTCTCCTTTGAGGTGTTGCAAAGGGATAAGTTCTTGAGATTTTTGGTTGATCTCTTCCTCAAGTTGTTTTATTTTTGCTTCGGTGCTCACCATGCTTTTCTCTATCTCATGAAACTCTTGCAAGAGATGCTCATAGGTGCTACGTTGTTCCTCTAAGAGAGTTTTTGTTTTATTTGGCTCAATGGTTTCAGAGAAGAGAGGGTGTTGGGTTGAACCGCACAGGGGACAGGGTTCTCCCTCTTTGAGTTTGGCACGGTCAGCTTCATAGTTGAGAATCTTCTCTTCGAGCCGTTGTTTCTCTTCAAGTTGTTCAATGCTTTTTTTAAGCTCTTCAATCCGCTCTTGTAGGGTTTGGTTTCGCTCCTTTTGCTCGTTAATCTCCTCTTCAAGGGTTTGCCGTTGGGTAATCAGATTGGATCGCTCCTCTTCTAGTGTGGCTTTTTTCTTGAGTTTGGAGAGTTGATTCTCCAAGATAAGGTTCTCCTGTTCAACCTTTTCTACGTTTTTCTTTTTGATCTCCTGAGTGAGTGCACTATGGCGCTTTTCGAGTTGGCTAATTTCCGTAGAGAGAGGTTTTTCAGAGAGGTGCTCTTCCACCTGAGTGAGATTTTGTAACTGATTGAGATAGGAGAGCCGTTCATTAAATTTACTCTGAATTAGGGTAAAGTTTTGTTGCAAGTGCATCATGTTGGGGAAGTTTTCCAACTCTTTTTTTAGAAGCGTCTCTTTGATATGAAACTCTGAAAGTTGCTCTTCACGTGCTTGAATGGTGGCATTGACTTGATTGAGCTCCTGTTCAACACTTGCAATCTCTTGTTCAATGTTTTTCAGGTTTTTTTGATTGAATTCGAGTTCATGATCCAGCAGTTTTGCCTGTTCAATTTTTTTCTGCTCTTGGACAGAGAACTGCAAAAAGTCATGGTACTCCTTCTCTTCAAACTGTTTAGAGATTAATTTTTTTTGGAGTTCTTCAAGTTCCTCTTTTTGACGCTCAACCAGTAAAAGGTTTTTATCAAAGGCACGTTTTTCCGTGATGGTTCGCATCAACGTTTCGATGTCATAGCCTTTTTTTTCTTGGCTGAGGATTGCCATTCGTTCTTCAAGGGTTTGACGTTTCTCTGGTGTAAGTTGGCGTAGCTCTTTAACACTCTCTTCCATCTCTTGAAGTTTTTGGCGCGCCGTTTGGGTCTGTTGATAGACCTCTTTGGAGATCTCTGCATAGATACGGGTATCTTGCAGTTGCTCCAATAAGCTGATGCGTTGATCACTTGGTGCGGTTAGAAATTGGTTAAAGAGTCCTTGAGGAAGGAGCATGGCTTTGGTAAATGCATTAAAGTCCAGCCCAAGAAGCTCTTGGATCTTATGGGGTACTTCGGTGGTTCCATGGGCAATAGGTGTCTCTCCTTGAAAGAGGGTCATAACCCGTTGATCTTGGACCTCTCTGTTTTGCTCAAAGCGACTGAGGTAGAGCGTCTCGTGTACCTCAAAGGTCACTTCACACATGTTTTCACTGCATCCATGAGAAATGGTATGCAAGGTTTGTTGACCAAGACGAGAAGTCTGCGCATAGAGTGCCATGGTAATGATGTCTAAAAGGGTACTTTTCCCTGCACCGGTTTTACCCACAATGGCAAAGATCTTGTCTTGGAAATGGGGTTGACTAAAATCGATTTCGGTTTCACGTCGAAGTGCGTTGATGTTTCTACTTTTTATCTTGATAATTTTCATCTAATCTCTTTAGTTTTAGAATTTTGTCGTAAAGTTCTTGAAGCTTGGTCTGCTGTTTTGGATCCATCTCTTTGATGAGTTGACGGAATATAAGTTGATGTCGTTCTACTGATTGGGTTGTTTTACTGCTTTTCATATTGTATATAACTTTTTTGTGGGATTTTATCCTACTTTTTGTTAAATAGAAAGCACCTTTGTTGCCTAACGAATGGATTTTAACTTTTCATTAGATACATTGGCTATAATAATCACATTTTAAACACGGAGATAACGTCATGAACATATTTAATGATGAAGATGATGCGTTCGTTGGAACGCCTAAGAGTAACTACTTTGCTATTGCCAAGACGGCGAACCAGAACATCGTAGAGATGGAGCTTGATAAGATGTTTCGACGTTTTGCAATAGCAGAGAAACTTTTAGAGGAGCATGGACTTGAAGAGGAGCATGAGCGGTTGATGAAAAGCATGGTACTTGATCAAGAGTTGGAGGATCGAACCAACTCATTGTACATTGAGTTAGTAGGTAACATTGTTACTCAGTGTGAATAGAATTTAGAGAGAAGGACGCGTAGGTGACAAGTGCCGTTGAGAGAAAAATAGAGCAGTACATTGCTCAGCTTGGTGATACGCACGTATCATCACTCTATCGGAAACTCCCCCATGGAAAACGACTTCGGAGTAAGTTGATTCTTAAGATTGCGGGAGATAATTTAACCGTTATCAAGACCGCTGCTACGGTGGAGATGATCCACGCAGCAAGCCTCTTGCATGATGATGTTATTGATGATGCAAATACCCGTCGGGGAAAGGTCTCCATCAATGCAAGCGAAGGCAATAAAACCGCCATTATGATGGGAGATATCCTCTACTCCAAAGCTTTTTTTGAGTTAACGGGCATTAGTACTGAGGTTGCCAAGGTTGTCTCCAATGCCGTCGTACAGTTAAGTCTAGGAGAGTTAGCGGACGTGGAGCTTTCACGGCGTTTTCATACCAATCGTGATGCCTACTTAAAGATGCTTTATCAAAAGACAGCTTCGCTGATGGAGGCAGCCGCTGAATCAGCTGCGGTATTGGCGGGGAAGCCACGGAAGGCGTATCGTACCTACGGTCGTCATCTTGGGCTTGCCTTTCAGATGATTGATGATATTTTGGACATTACTGCTAAGAGTGAGGTGTTGGGAAAGCCCGCTTTGCATGATTTTACCGAGGGGAAAGTTACCTTGCCGTACATGTATCTGTATGAAGCATTAGCGGAAGAGGATCGGGAGTACCTTGTCTCACTGCACCGTAAGCGTTTGAATCGTGATGAAGCGTTGTGGATTCAGCACGCTATGTCCAAGCATGGTGTGATTGAGCGTGCCTACGATGAGGCAAAAGTATTGATTGCTGAAGCGATTGAGTTGATGGAGTCACTCGGAGAGCGGGATCTCTCCAAGATTGCTAAAGCGATGATTGAAAGAGAGTTCTAAATGTCCTATCAAGTTGTGTCGTTTAATCATAAAAATTGTGCCCAAGAGGATCGGGAAAAACTGGCTTTTTCCACCGAAGCTGAAATGCGAGAGATGCTTAATAAGCTTACTGGTTTTGAGTTTATTGAGGAGGCGTATATTGTCTCGACGTGCAATCGGGTGGAGATTGTGGTGGCAACCAAAGATGCCTTTTCAAGTTATCATGCCATTTTAGGGCTTTTGAGTCTAAAATCGGGTTTGAGTTTTCATGCCCTCAAGAAGATGGGAGGACGGTATGATGATGCTGCGGCAATTTTTCATATCTTTTCGGTGGTCTCTTCCTTGGAGTCGTTGGTAATAGGGGAGTCTCAGATTACGGGTCAAGTTAAGGATGCGTATCGTTTTTCATTTCATAATAAAACGGCAAACCGAAAGCTTAATCGGGTGGTTTCGTATGCGGTTAAGTGTGCTGCGGAAGTACGAAATGCAACCAATATCTCCAAACTGCCCCTCTCCATTGCTTCCGTGGCGGTCACGCAAGCGCACAAAATCTATGGGAACAACATCTCTGGAATGGTGGCGGTCATTATTGGAACCGGTGAGATGGGGATGATTGCAGCCAAAAACCTTCTGCGTCTGGATTGTGATGTATTACTTTTGGGGCGGGATCGTGCTAAATTGGAAGAGAAAGCCAAAGAGTTAGGAGAGAATGTTTGGGTAGACACCATGGATAATCTGCACAAGTATTTGAATCGTTACCGTCTACTCTTTAGCGCAACCTCCGCAAAAGAGACGATCATTAAGGCCTCCATGGTTGAGAGCGACACGCTGGATCGGGTCTGGTTTGATATGGCAATTCCTCGGGATATTGATGAGATGAATCTTTCAAAGTTGCAACTCTTTCGGATTGATGATCTCAAAGATATCTCCAAAGAGAACTACGCGCTCAAACAGGAGCAGGCAAACCGTGCTATTGAGATTGTAGAGCGGTATCGTGATGAGTTTTATAAATGGTTGCGTGCCCTCTCGATTGAACCCGTGATTAAAGGGATGCGCCTTCAAGCCAAAGAGGCGATAGAGAAAGAGCTCGATCGTGCTATTAAAAAGGGCTTTGTTCCTCAAGAGTATCGTACCAATATGGAGAAGATGGCAGAGCAGATGTTTAATCGATTCTTGCATGATCCGACGCAAAATTTGCGTCAATGCTCCTCAGAGATGGGGACAAGCAAACGGGTGGACGCTATTAAGGATATTTTCAATATTGTTACCAATGAGCGAAACGTACGTAAGTACAAAGGGGAACATCATGCCAAGGGGTATAAATAGATCCTCGTTCACAGCAAACTTTTTAACAACAGTTGATAAAATCTCATGATTCTAAATAGAAAGAGGGTACATGCGTATAGATAAATGGTTGGCATCGGTCAATGTGATTAAGCGACGAACCATCGCTTCAGACATGGTCAAAAGTGGAGTGGTTTCAATCAATGGGATGAAGGCTAAGGCAAGTAAAAATGTTACCGTTGGTGATAAAATTACCATTGAGTACCTTAAAGGACCAAAACACTACGAAGTTTTACAGATTCCCACCACAAAAACCATTCCTAAAAGTAAAAAAGAGGAGTATGTCAAAGAGCTTAATGGCTAAATGGGCATAGACTCCGTGTAATAAAAGGTATCGAACATGACACGTCAAGAAGAATTTGAAAAACTCTTTACTAATCAACTCTCCCATGAGGAGGCACGAAACTTTCTCATTGAACTCTACCGAGCAGGGGAGAGTGCCAAGGATATAGCAATCGCTGCTTCTGTAATGCGTGAGCACGCCATTGGGTTGCCCATCCCTGATTCTCTACAAGAGCAGGCCATTGATGTGGTAGGAACGGGTGGAGATAAGAGTGGTAGCTTTAATATCTCCACCACCGTTGCTCTGCTTTTGGCATCGCTAGGTTGCGTGGTTGCCAAACATGGTAATCGAAGCATTACCTCAAAGTCAGGTTCTGCGGACCTGTTAGAGTCTTTGGGGATCAATTTAGACTTGTCCCCTCAACAGCAGGTTAAATTGCTTGAAGAGACAGGGTTTTGTTTTATCTTTGCAATGAATCATCACCCTGCAATGAAGCACATTATGCCCATTCGTCAATCAATTGAACATCGCACCATTTTTAATATCTTAGGACCACTTACCAATCCCGCAGGAGCAAAAAAATATCTTTTGGGGGTCTTTTCCCCAGCCTTTATTGATCGTATGGCGAATGCGTTACTCGCGCTCGATACCCATCGGGCATTTGTGGTAAGCAGTGACGATGGAATGGATGAGATCTCCCTAGCAACCACAACCCCCTTTGCTTATGTGGAAGGGGGCATTGTCTCACGTGGGGTTATTGATCCGGAAGCATTTGGTTTCAAAAAAGCTCCCAAAGAGGCAATTTTAGGCGGTAGCTCGATTGAGAATGCGCAGATTACGCGGGATATCTTTGGAGGAATCGCCACCGATGCGCAACGGGACATTGTGGTGCTTAATGCTGGTTTTGCGCTCTTTACAGCAGGTAAAGCACGGGACATTCAAGAGGCATTTGCCATGGCACGTGATGGACTTGAGAGTGGTAAAGCAAGTCAACATCTTGAGCGGATTGCAACACTTTCCCATCGGCTTTAGTGTTATGAAAAAAATTATTACGGATTTGGATGGTCTTGATGAGGTGGTGGAGTATCTTGAGGAGATTTTACCGGAAGATGCTGTTGTGTTCTTGGAGGGAGACTTAGCATCGGGTAAAACCACATTAACTCAGGCAATTGCCCGATCACGTGGCGTTCAAGAGGAAGTTACCTCCCCAACCTTTTCACTGCAACAGTCTTATGCGGGGGGGCTGTATCACTATGATCTGTATCGAATAGAGTCTCATGAGTTTATGGAGTTGGGACTCTTTGAGGAGTTTGAAAAATCAGGATGGCACCTCGTGGAGTGGGGAGATCAGGAGCTTAAATCCTTTTTAATGGGCGCGGGATACGTGCTCTGTACCGTAACCATCACTCCCGTGGAAGATCAACGACAATATATCATACAAAAGGGGTAGCAATGCACCATACCTTAGAGGCAAAAAATCTCTCGAAGCGGATTAAAAAGACAACCATTATTCATGATATTTCACTCTCGGTCTCTTCACGGGAAGTGGTTGGGCTTCTTGGACCCAATGGTGCGGGGAAAAGTACATCATTTTACATGATTTGTGGCATTACGGATGTGACATCAGGATACGTCTTTTTAGATGGGGAAGATATTACTCAAAAGTCCCTTAGTCAGCGGGCACAGCTGGGTATTGGTTACCTTCCTCAGGAGTCGAGTATCTTTAAAGATCTTACGGTAGAAGAGAACTTACTCATGGCGGCTGAAGCGATTAAGTTGGATCGGCCCACCACCAAAGAGCGGATTGAGGATCTTTTAAACCTTTTTAATATTGAGCCCATTCGTAAACGTTATGGGGTACAGCTTAGTGGGGGAGAGCGACGGCGGGTAGAGATTGCACGGGCATTGGTGGCACGTCCGAAATTTCTACTGCTCGATGAGCCTTTTGCTGGGGTTGATCCCATCTCTGTGGAGGACATTCAACAGATTATCAAGCAGTTGATTGGTCTGGAGATGGGGGTATTAATTACGGATCACAATGTACGCGAAACCTTAGGGATTTGTGATCGTGCTTACGTTATGCGAAGTGGAAAAATGCTTGCGATTGGTACGAGTGAAGAGATTATGAACGATGAGAATGTACGGAAGTATTATCTTGGTGAGAATTTTCACTTTTAGTAACGTTTGCTTTCAAAAAATGTCACGATAGTACACACTCTCTTTGCCATTTCTGATTAATCAGCGTTTAGAATCACTATAACGAGAACCTAAGCCTTTGTGAGCTATAATCCACCAAATTTATTTCTTAAAATTAAACGACAGGATGGTTACAGTATGGAAGGTGTATTTACTTTTTTAGGTGCCTTTACAGGACATGGAGCGGGCATGGTAATGGCCCACTTACTTTTGGTCGCAGGATTGATAATGTTGTTGGCAAAGTATGCCACCACCACATTAAAAGCGGTACCAACAGGGACACAAAACTTTATGGAGGCATTTCTTGAAGGTGTTATTTCCATGGGAAAAGATACCATTGGTGAAGAGAAGGCACGAAAATACCTTCCTTTAGTTGCAACGGTAGGGCTTTTTGTATTGATCTCAAACGTGATTGGTATTATCCCTGGGTTTGAGTCTCCTACTTCAAACATTAACGTGACACTTCCGCTTGCTTTGGTTGTCTTTATTTATTACAACTATGAAGGAATCAGAGAGAACGGTGTAAAAAAATACTTTGCTCACTTTATGGGACCGGTACCGGCATTGGCTCCATTGATGTTCCCCATTGAGATTGTTTCGCATGTTTCTCGAATTATCTCATTAAGTTTCCGTCTTTTTGGTAATATTAAAGGGGATGATCTCTTCTTGTGGGTACTGTTGATGTTGGTTCCTTTCTTTGCACCACTTCCTGCGTATCTCTTGCTCTCATTCTCTGCATTGCTTCAGACATTTGTCTTTATGATTTTGATTTATGTGTATTTAGCAGGTGCAGTAGCAATGGATGAAGATCACTAAGATCTTCTCCCTCTTAGGATCATTTGGATGAGACTCCCTTCAGCGTTATTAAGTTTTCTTATTAACTTTCTTCTTGGAGCATCGTGGGCGTTTGCATTAGTAGGTGCTTCAAGTCTCTTCTTCTATTTTCTACCCGCGGGGCTTATTTATGCGTTGTTGGGTGCATTTTTTGGGGCACTTCCTGCACTCTTTATGGTACTGTTATTGGAGTATTTTTTGATGCGAGAAGAGAAGCTTAAAGAACTTCGAAAGCAGACAAAATTGCTTGAAGCCCTTGTTGCTCAGGGTGACGCAACAGACGAATGATTGCTTACGCCATTACAGACCCTTCGACCCTTAGCTTCTCAACTCTCTCTTATGATCTTGAGCTCTTCTCTCAACGGGCAGATATGATTCTCTATCGAGATAAGAGCTGTTCGAATTATTCTAGCCATGCAAAAACATTTCTATTGGAAGCACGACAGCACGCATTCACACGTATACTTCTGCACGGAGATTATAAACTAGCGGCTAAGCTTGGGGCAGATGGCGTACATTTGATGGCATCTCAAGCGGGAATGATTGCCCCCGCAAAGGCATTGGGACTCTTTGTGATTATTAGTACCCATACGTTCAAAGAGATTCATGCTGCCGTTCAGCTTGGTGCTGATATGGTGACGTTTAGTCCGATCTTTCGTAGTCCTAGCAAAGGAAGACCTAAAGGGTTGGAGTTGTTACGACAGGTAGTTTTGGCAATGCCCATACCCATTATTGCCTTAGGTGGTATTGTGACCCTTTCGCAAATCCATGCGGTTGAAGCGTGTGGGGTAGCGGGCTTTGCTTCCATTCGATATTTTAATCACTCGTAGCTGTTCGTTTATGGTCCCCCCCATATCCATTGGATTTATCTTAAAAAAGGAGATGTTTTGAGAAATAAACTACTGTTAAGCATGAGCATGGTCTCGACACTGCTCTTTGCAACGCACTATGAGGTTGATCGGGATCACTCATTGGTAGGTTTTAAAATTCGCCATGCGGTGGTGGCAACCGTAGAGGGAAAATTTAATGATTTTATGGGAGAGTATGAGTATGATGATCAACTGCACTACTTTAAAGCCTTCCATGGAGAGGTGCAAACAGCATCGGTGGATACGCATGAGCCCTATCGGGATAAACATCTACGTAATAAGGTCTTTGATGTAGAGCATTACCCTCACATGAGCTTTGATATGATTACGCAGGAGGGAGGAATGTTTCATGGTAGATTAACCCTCAAAGGCATTACCAAAGAGGTAAATTTGACCATTGGACGTGCTACTCAAGCAGAGGATACCTTTTTGCTCTCAGGTACGATTTTACGCAAAGATTTCAACCTTACCTTCTCAGACATGGCAGAGATCGGTGGTATTGTGGTGGGGGATGATGTAGAGATTAATGTAATGTTCAGGGGAAAAGCTAAGGAGTAGATTTAATATCTTTTTTATGGGCTTTGAGATAAGATAAAAGAAAAAGGATTCAAAATGAGAACAACGTTACTCCCTTTGGTGCTGATTTCAATGGTATTTACTACGTTAGTGCCATCGGCCAAAGATTATACGGTGGACAGAAGCGGTAATCTCAATGTTAATGTGATTGATCGTCAAGTGATTGTTAATGATAAGGTAGTGGGTACGGTTGATGAAGGTGAGCCCATTACCATCAATGGTGGAAGTGTTGGTGCCAAAGTAGACGGGGAGAACATTACTGCTAATGTCGGTGATGTGGGTGCCAAAATTGAGGGGGACTCAATTAGTATCAATATTGGGGGTATTCTCAAAAAAGCACTCAACAACATCAACAGTGAAGAGAGTGATGATGAGAAGAACTTTTTTAAGGGGAATGACTTTTTCAAGGATTAGACTCAGGAGAGTCGATCTCGAAATGTCTCATAACCAAAGCTTTTAATGAGTTCAATTGTACCATCTTTGCGTTGAATGGCAATGCTAGGGAGTGGAATACCATTAAAGGTGGTAGTTTTAACCATGGTATAGTGCATTTGATCTTCAAAGATGATACGATCCCCTATCTTGAGAGGTTGATCAAAGGAGTAGTCCCCCATAATGTCTCCCGCAAGACAGCTGTTGCCAGCAAGACGATAGGTATGGGGTTTAACCCCTGCTTCAGAGGCTCCTTGTACTTCAGCGCGATAGGGCATGATAATGGTGTCTGGCATGTGTGCTTCTGCGGAGGTATCTAGAATGGCTATCTTCATACCGTTGTGGACGATATCAAGTACAGAAGTAACGAGTGTTCCTGTTTCCCATCCTACCGCTTCACCAGGTTCAAGGTAGAGTTGTAGGTTGGAGTAGCGATCCTGAATCTCATGAAGTAACGCGATGAGTTTATCTTGATCATACCCTTCTCGGGTGATGTGATGCCCCCCTCCTAGATTAAGCCATTGCATTTTAGGAAGGTATCCTCCAAACTGCTCCTCAAATTTTTCCCAGACATGACGTAAGGCATCTGCATCCTGTTCGCACAGGGCGTGAAAATGTAACCCATCCAGTTGATCGACAATGCGTTCATCAAAATTTTCCAAGGTGGTCCCTAGGCGGGAGTAGAGTCCGCAAGGGTTGTAGAGCTCTACGGGAGATTGAGAGTATTGGGGGTTGACTCTAAGCCCCAGTGAGATGTGTGGATTGTGCTCTTTAGCAAGGGAGGCAAATTGGTGAAACTGGGCAGGAGAGTTAAAGATCAGATGGTGAGAGATTTTAGCAATGGTAGGAATATCCTTGGCTTTATAGGCAGGGCTGTAGGTGTGGGTCTCTTTGCCAAACGTTTCATCTGAGAGTAGGGCTTCATGGAGTCCTGAAGCACAACAGCCATCAAGATAGTTTGCTACCAGTGGAAAGCTTTTCCATAGGGCATACCCTTTAAGGGCGAGGAGAATCTTAATGCCGGTTTTCTCTTTGATCTGAAAGAGGGTTTGAAGGTTTTTCTCCAAAGCCTCCTCTTCCAGTAGCCAGTAGGGGGTATTCATGTTCAATCTGCTCCTAAGAAATTGAGATATAATCGTGGTATTATAACCAATTCTTAATGTTTCATGGAAGATTTACGATAAAATACAGAAAAATAAACGATATGAATTTGATAAAGGAATTTAAATGAAAATGCTATTTTTGATGGGCTTAGTGGGGTTATGTTTAACGCTCTTGCACGCAGATATACAGGTGAAAAATGATCAAAATCAAAGCGTGATGAGACTCCCTTCTCAAACACGACAACTTTTAGTTGTTACAACCCCAGACTGGAATACTAAAGAGGGGATCTTACAACGGTATGCTCGAGACGATGTTAACCGCAGTTGGAGTAAAGTAGGTGAGCCAATTTCCGTTGTTTTAGGAAGAAATGGTTTAGGTTGGGGGTTAGGGTTGCATACGGTTCCTTATGATGCTCAACACATCAAACAGGAGGGGGATGGACGCTCACCTGCGGGACTCTTTTCACTTGGGCATGGGTTTGGTTATAACGACCTCTCAATTGCGTTTCCGTATCAAACCTACCGACGTACGGATCATTGCGTTGATGATAGCCACTCCCGTTGGTACAATCAGATTGTAGACAGCACCAAAGTAACAAGAGATTACAACAGTTTTGAGCACATGCGACTACGTAATAATCTTTATGAGTATGGTATTACGGTCAATCATAATCCAGAGCAGATTCCACAAGCCGGTTCATGCATTTTTATACATATTCGAAGTCATAGCGGTAAGGGAACAGCAGGGTGTACTGCCATGCAACGAGACAAACTCTTAGAGATACTCTCGTGGTTAAGAGAGGATCACTACCCTTTGCTTTTGCAACTCCCTAAAGGAGCATTGGAAAAATGGATTAGGCCTCTATTTGAGGAGTCCCACTTTGTTCAAAAAGGGTTTAATGTCCAATGATTTTTCAGCAAATTTTTTGATAAGGATATCAAGATGACCATCTTCTGGTATCCAGTCATCAAGATGAGTGAGTCCATACATCTTCTCTGCTTTCGTTAAACCTTGATAGGAGGGAAGTTCATTTCGAATGATTTGAATGGTAGTTGCCATCATGAGTCCTTTTTTACTAAAAATTTTTAATTGGGATTATTAATTCTAGCCAATTCCATCTATAATCTTAATATGGATATGAGATTAGGGAAATTATTTAAACAATATTTAATAATAAAACACTGTTTTTTCGCTTTTAATTAAGAGAATTTTTATCTTATTTGGATATGGTGTAGAGTAAGGGGGAATAGCGGATGGATTACGCTATATTCATGATATAATCTCTCTTTATTTTTATGATTAGTAGGAGCAGAAGCGGATGGAGATATTATTGATCTTGGTGGGCATGCTAGTAGGGACCCTTTCGGGCTTCTTTGGTATTGGTGGGGGAATGATATTGATTCCCATATTAATGCTTTTTGGAATAGACATTAAGAGTGCCATTGGTATCTCAATTGTGCAGATGGTCTTTTCCTCGTTTTATGGTTCATACCTCAACCACAAAAAGGGATCACTGGTTTTAGGTGAGGGGATCTGGGTTGGTATAGGTGGCTTTATCGGCGGTGCGTTGGGGGCATACTTTTCCGAGATGATTCCAAACCGTGTGCTGGAGTACCTCTTCTTTGGACTCTTGATCTTTGCGCTCTATCGCCTCTTTTCGGCTAAACCCTCTGATAATGGGACAGTCAAAACCCTTAACCCTGCGGTACTCTTTGGGGTAGGGTTGATGATTGGGATCTTTGCAATCTCTTTGGGGGTTGGTGGATCGATTCTTTTAACCCCGATTTTAGCAGGATTTTTACACTACCCCATCAAAAAAGCGGTTAGTGCAGGGCTCTTTTTTGTGGCGTTCTCTTCCGTGGCAGGGCTCTTTACCAAATTGAGCACTGGTAGTCTTGATCTGGTTCAAGGGTTCTATGTGGCGGTCGCCTCACTGGTGGGGGTCTATTTTGGGATTTGGCTCAAAGATCATGTGAGTGCAAAAAATCATAAACGCTACCTGCTGATTATGTATTCAGTAGCGTTGCTCATTTTGATGAAAAAAATCTTTTTAGGGTAAAGTGTTGTGATGAAAAGTGAAAAAATTAAAGTCTTTGGTGCCAAAGAGAACAACTTAAAAAATATTGATGTGACCCTTCCTAAAAATCAACTGGTAGTCATTACCGGAATTAGTGGCAGTGGTAAATCAACCTTGGCATTCTCCACGCTCTATGCGGAGGGGCAACGTCGCTACATTGAGTCACTCTCTTCGTACGCACGGCAGTTTTTGGGACGGGTGGGCAAGCCCGATGTGGACAAAATTGAAGGGCTCACCCCTGCCATTGCCATTGATCAAAAAACCACCTCCAAGAATCCTCGATCAACGGTGGGAACCATTACTGAAATTTATGATTATCTGCGTCTGCTTTTTGCTAGGGTGGGGCGACAGCACTGCCATGAGTGTGGTAAACCGATCTCCTCGATGAGTGCTTCGGATATTATCGAAGAGGTACTCAAGCTTCCTAATGGTGCTAAATTGGTGATCTTAGCTCCCTTGGTCAAAGAGAAAAAGGGGAGTTTTGCGGACATGATTGAGTCCTTGCGTCACAAAGGGTACGTACGGGCGATGATTGATGGGGTGATGGTTCGACTTGATGAGGAGATTGAGCTGAGCAAAACCAAAAAGCATACCATCAAGGTGGTGATTGACCGTGTGGTGGTCAAAGAGGAGAGCCGTGATCGTATTGGGCAAGATGTGGAAAAAGCTCTCAAAGAGTCCTTTGGTGAGCTAGAGATTGAGGTGCTAAACTACAGTGACTTTGACCTCGATCGTCAACAGATTCACTACTCCGAGCATCTGGCATGTTTTGATTGTAAGCTTAGCTTTGAGCCCCTTGAGCCTGTTTCGTTTTCGTTTAACTCTCCTAAAGGGGCGTGTCCAACCTGTGATGGGTTGGGGATTCGCTACGTGATTGACCTGAAAAAGATTATTAACAGTGCCCTAAGTATCGAAAAGGGGGCGGTCAAGATCATGTATGGCTTTAACAAGAGCTACTACACCAAGTTTCTCAATGCCTACTGTGAGCAGAACGATATCCCCATCGATGTGCCGTATGAGGAGCTTGAGGAGTATCAGAAAAAGTCGATTCTCTACGGCGGTGGCTTGGAGGTTGAGTTTACATGGAAACGCCATACGCTCAAACGGGAGTGGCCAGGGGTAGTTAAGGTTGCCTATGACATGTTTAGTGATGAGAAGGAGATGGGCGAGTACATGACCGAGAAGGTATGCGATCGATGTGCGGGGCATCGGCTTCGCCCTCGATCACTTTCGGTCAAGATTGAGGGGAAAAACATCGCCGATATTATTGACATGCCCATTGAGAAGAGTTACCACTATTTTGCCGACGAGCGTAACTTTGAGCACCTCAGTGCCCAACAACAACTCATCGCCTCCTCCATTCTCAAAGAGATCAAAGAGCGACTCTTCTTTCTGTACGATGTGGGGTTGACCTATCTAACGCTTAGCCGTGATGCCCGTACCATCTCAGGTGGGGAGGCTCAGCGGATTCGGATCGCATCACAGATCGGTTCAGGGCTTACGGGGGTGATGTATGTTTTGGATGAGCCAAGCATTGGACTCCATGAACGTGATACCATGAAGCTGATTCGTACTTTACGCTCCCTCCAAGAGAAAGGGAACTCCGTGATCGTGGTCGAACACGACAAAGAGACCATCCGCTCGGCAGACTATGTGATTGATATTGGACCTGGGGCAGGTAAGTTTGGGGGCGAAGTGGTCTTTGCCGGAACAGGCAAGCAGATGCAACGAGCCAAAACCTTGACCGCTGATTACCTCTTTGGGCGAAAGTCGATTGCCTATAGCCATGACCGTCCCCAAGAGGATTGGATTGAGATCAATCACGTGACGCTGAATAACATCAAGAATCTCTCAGCAAAGATCCCTTTGCGTAATTTTGTCTGCGTGACGGGGGTGAGTGGTAGTGGCAAGAGTTCGCTTATTTTGCAAACCCTTTTGCCTGTAGCACGAGAAGTCCTAAATCACGCGCGCAAGGTTAATAAGGTTGATGGGGTTGAGATCAATGGTCTTGATCAGGTGGACAAAGTAATCTACCTCGATCAGAGCCCCATTGGGCGAACGCCCCGTTCCAATCCTGCCACCTATACAGGGGTGATGGATGAGATTCGTAAACTCTTTGCCAAAACCAAAGAGGCGGAGCTACGAGGGTATAAGATGGGGCGATTTTCGTTTAATGTTAAAGGGGGACGCTGTGAGAAGTGTACGGGCGATGGGCAGATTAAGATCGAGATGCACTTTTTGCCCGATGTTTTGGTAACCTGTGATGGGTGCAATGGAACACGCTACAATGCTCAGACCCTAGAGGTGCTCTATCGGGGCAAATCGATTGCCGATGTCTTGGCGATGTCGGTAACTGAGGCGATGGAGTTTTTTAAAGCGGTTCCTGCTATTGCCATTAAGCTTAAAACTCTTATGGATGTGGGACTTGATTACATTACCCTTGGACAAAATGCTACCACGCTCTCAGGGGGTGAGGCGCAACGGATTAAACTGAGCAAGGAGCTGAGCCGAAAAGATACTGGAAAGACGCTCTACATCTTGGATGAACCCACCACGGGGTTACACTTTGCCGATGTGGATCGACTTACTGGTGTATTGCACCATCTTGTGGATCTGGGCAACTCCGTGGTGGTGATTGAACACAATTTAGACATGATTAAAAATGCCGATTATATTATCGACATGGGACCTGAAGGAGGGAATAAAGGGGGACTCATTATTGCAACGGGAACACCCCATGAGGTGGCTCATACGCATCAAGAGACGGGATCATATACAGGAAAATATCTATTGGACGAGATAACAGCTTCGGATAAGTAATGGCTTAGGGCAATTACTTCGGTTGCTGTTGTTGGGCATTGTGTCGAAACTCAAGGGCACTTTTCAAGATAAGTAAGAGCAGTAAAAAGGCGATAATCTCATAACCAATGGCCCAATAGATAGGGTACTCTTTGATATTAATTCCTTCAAAGATCTTAAAATCAATCCCAGCGATGGTAATGAAGATAAAAATTACCCCAACAATATAGGGGATAAGGATAAAGGCAATAAAAAAGAGAATATTGCCAACACCATCAGGCAAATTAAAAAATTCATGAAGATCAAACCGTTGATGGAGAAAACTTTGAGAGTGTTTTTGTTTAATTCGCTCCTGTTGGGCTTTGATCTGTTTGATGCGGTACTCTTTCTCTCTTAAGGCACGTTGAACCGTATTTAGATAAGGGTCATGGGTTGGTGGATTCATGGTACACTCCTTAAAGATTTATTAAAAATAAATTATACTATAATAATATAAAAATAAAGAAAGATTAATAGGGTAAAATCCCCCCAGATTAACACAAGGTACCATCGTGAAGCGACTTACCATTATTGATACATTTGGCTTTTTTTTCCGTTCCTATTTTGCCCTGCCTCCATTGCGAAATAGCGAGGGGTTTCCTACTGGTTTATTGACAGGATTTATTAATCTTATTGATACCCTGCGACGGGATCATAATACGGATTACCTGCTCTTTGCACTGGACAGTAAAGGGAAAAGTTTTCGTCATGAGCTCTATCCTGAGTATAAGGCAAATCGTCCCTCACCTCCTGAGGACCTTCTCAAACAGCTTCCCATCGCCATTGATTGGATTGAGGAGATGGGCTTTGCTAATATTTCCAAAGAGGGCTATGAAGCCGATGATGTGATTGCTACGGTAGCAACGTTTGCGAAGTCCAAAGGGGTGCAGGTGCGTATTGTTTCACACGATAAAGATCTCTATCAGATGATTGAGACAGATCGAGTGGTAATGATTGACTCGGTGAAACGCCGAGAGATTGATGAGCAGGGATGTATTGAAAAATTTGGGGTTCATCCACGAGATTTTGTTGATTTTCAAGCCATTGTTGGTGACAGTGCGGATAATATCCCTGGGGTTAAAGGGATTGGTCAAAAGGGAGCAAGTAAGCTGATTAATCAGTTTCATACCTTAGAAGCGATCTATGAGAACATTGAGGCGTGCGGAACTCCTCGAACGCAAAAACTTCTTCTTGAAGGGAGAGAAAACGCCTTTTTGTCCCGTGATCTGGTTACCTTAAAAAGAGATATCTTTAAAGATTTTGATCTGGAGAGTTTTCGTTTTGAGGAGAAAAATTACCTTAGCGTGCTTTTAGAGGATTTTAAACGGTTTGAGATGCGTCAAGCAATTAAAAAAGCAGAGGCAGGTGGTAGTAGAAAAGGAGTGGTGAGTACTTCTGAACGTGAAGAAAATGCGTCTCACTCGTTTGAGGCAATTATACTGGATACTCCTGAGAAACTCTTTGCCATTATTGATCAGATTACGCCGGAGCATCTAGTTGTGTTTGATATTGAAACCACAGGCTTGGATACCAAACGAGAGAGTTTGGTTGGTTTCTCCTTTGCCCTCAATGCGCAGAAGGCATACTATGTTCCGATTAATCACTACTATCTTGGGGTCACCGATCAGGTTGCGTTAGATGATGCGCTCAAGGCAATCAAGGTCATTGTGGGTGCACGGGTAGTTGGGCATAACCTTAAGTTTGATCTTTCGTTGTTGTCGTATCAACATGGGATAGCTCCGGTGGTACCGTTTGCCGATACGATGATTATGGCATGGCTTCTCAATCCTGCAAGCAAAGTGGGACTTGATAGTTTAGCCAAACGTTTTTTTAATTATGAGATGAAGCCCTTTAAAGCATTGGTAAAGCGGGGGGAGAACTTCTCCCATGTGGATATTCCCTCAGCAACCTTTTACGCAGCAGAAGATGCGTGGATGACCTATCGCCTCTATGTTGCCTTGGATAAGACTCTTGAGGAGAGTGGTATGGGGTACCTAAAAGAGCACGCCTCCCGTTGGGAGTATCCATTTATTATGGTTTTAATCCGTATGGAACAACGAGGCATTAAGGTGGACCAAACCCACTTGTGTCACCTGCAAACGGAGTTGAGTCAAGAGCTTGCAGGATTGACCGAAGAGATCCATCGACTTGGTAAACGGGAGTTTAATATCAAATCGACGCAACAGCTAGGGGTGGTGCTTTTTGAAGAGTTAGGGCTTCAGGGAGCCAAGCGAACCAAGACGGGCTTTAGCACCAATGAAGCGGTATTGCAGTCCCTTAAAGGGGAGCACCCCATTATCCCAAAGATTTTGGAGTATCGTACCCTGCAGAAGATCTTGTCTACCTACGTGGATCCCCTGCTAAAGCTTGCCCGTATGGATAAATTGAGTCGGGTCTATACCTCGTTTCTGCAGACAGGTACCGCCACGGGACGGCTCAGCTCCAAAGATCCCAATCTTCAGAATATTCCAGTACGCTCAGAACTTGGGCGACGTGTTCGAAGTGCGTTTGTGGCACAAGAGGGCTACAAGCTTTTAAGCATTGACTATTCACAAATTGAGTTGCGTCTCTTGGCGCACTTTTCCAAAGATAAAGCGCTTCTTGAAGCCTTTAGATCGGGATTGGATATTCACATGGCAACGGCGATTAAACTTTTTGGTGAGGCTGAGGCTAATGCCAAGCGAAATTTTGCAAAGTCGATTAACTTTGGTCTGCTCTATGGGATGGGGCCCAAAAAGCTTTCGGCGGAATTGGGCATTGATCGTGCCCAAGCCAAAAGGATTATTGAGAGTTATTTTGCCTCTTTTCCTACGGTCAAAGCTTTTCTTTCTCAGATTCAAGAGGAGGTTAAAACCCAAGGCTACGTGGAGACTCTCTTGAAACGACGACGTATTTTTGACTATCGGCATGCTAATGGAATGCAAAAAGCTGCTTATCTACGGGAGGCGGTTAATACGGTTTTTCAAGGGAGTGCTGCGGACCTGATCAAACTCTCTATGTTAGCGATTGAAACCTATTTGCAGGAGCATCAAGTCAAGGGTGGCATGCTTTTACAGATTCATGATGAGTTGATTTTTGAAATTCATGCGGATGAGGTAGCAGGTGTTGGGGAGGAGATTCGTACCATTATGGAAGAGATTATGCCATTGGATGTTCCCTTGCACTGTTCACTCTCGATTGGTGATACATGGGGAGAACTTAAGTGATGTAGAAGCGTATAAAGCGGGGGGAGCTAGGATGACTCCCCTTGCAGTGCATTGATTTCAGCTCGTATTTTCTCCATTTCTAAACGTTCTCGCTCCTTTCGAATGCGATACAGTTCTTCATCGCGTCGATGCCCTTTATGGGAATAGAAACTGGAGATCAAGAACCCAAAAAAGGATAAGATAGAGCTGGTTAGCGAAGCAACCAATATAAAATCTTCATCCTCTGCAATAATTTCAGGTTCGATGGAGATTGACGGCAAGCTTGCTTTTTGTTCGATATGCGTTGTTTTCTCAAGCGTATGTGTGTCCTGAGGAGAGTGTATTGTTTTAGGATAAAATTGGAAAAATAAAAATACAAACAGTGAGATAATAAAGAGGATCGCAAAAAACTTTCTATAACTCAGACCCATCGAGTTTCCTTTTACTTATATTGATTGCTGTAGCATTTTCAGATGCGCCTTATTATATCAGATTATACTAGAATCGATTATTATAACTTCGATTTAATCTCCTCAACTAATGTAAAATAAGATTTCTCCATGGCATGGAGCATGCTCTCAATGGAGGCATCTTGCATGGGAGTGTGGGTGCTAAAGAGATGATTGGAGAGCTTTCGTGTCTGTTTGTCGAGAATTTGATAGTTGGCTTCAAGATGGACTATCTGTTGGTAGGCAATAAGTTGGGTAATGTGCAACGAGATTTTTTTATCCATCTTGTTGATATCGGACCATGGATAGGCATAGATATTGGGGTTGTTGAGTGACTTTTGCAGGTAGGTAATTAAGACATTGGTAAGGTGTTCGTCCATGGAGTGAATCCAGTTGGCGTTGTCCATCTTCTCCAAATGATACGGGGTGGACTTCCGATAGATGGGGGAGTCCATAAAGTAGATGGGCAACTCCACCTTCTCCACCGCAATAAAGAGATGGTTCTCTCTACCGTTAGGGGTAATGTTGGCGGTGTCTCCAAATGTATAGAGCTGTTTGGAACTGCACCCTCCTAAAAGTAGCAGGGGGATTAGGGCAATGAGTAGTGTATGGATAGGGTGTTTCATTAGTCGTCTCCTACAACAAGAGCATTGGCATTACGCTCGAGCATTTTATTGGTTTTGTCAAAGGACTCTGAGGCCTCCATTACCGCTTTGAGGGTCATGGAGATCTGATCCGCAAACCGTGAATCTCCTCCATACTCATACGTGAGGCGTTGCATATCTCGAAGGGTGACCTCAAGCTCAATGAGAACGTTGTTGAGATTTTGAGGAAGTTCGGTAAGCTCTTCATTGGCGGTGATGTAGTTGAGATTGTCAATGGTGATGTTAAAGTTGGCGATGGTTTCTTCTAGGCGGGTTAGAAGTTGGCTAACGGGTTGACGATTCTCTTCTACCATTGCGGTCATGGCATTGAGTAGCGGTTCAAGGGGAAGATCTTGAAGTTTTTGAAGGATACCTTGGACCTGTGTCATGATGCTGATCTCTTTGGGGTTTCGAATACTTGGAAGAATCTCGTAGTTCCCCTCTTTGATAATATACCCTTTGGTATTTGTGAAGAGCAACTCAATAAATTGTGATCCAATAACCGGAAGGGAGCTAGAGAGTTTGGCTTTGAGTCCCTTGTTGACCAGTTTGGGGATAATATCTTCTTGACTGCCCGCTTGATCCAAGAGTTTAAAGGCATCGGTGTAGAGGAGCATGTAAATCTCACTGGCAATGTGTCCAGATTGGTACTCGTTCTCAATCTGGGTAACGTAACCCACTTGGAACCCTTGAAACTCAATGGGTGCGCCCACATTAAGCTTGGTACTGCTCTCTTCGAAACGCACTTTATAGGTGTGGCTCTCTCCACCAATACCAAGCTGTTTACTGCGTAGCTCAGCAAGGTTTTTGTAGAGGGGAAAGATGGTCTCTTCGGTGGCAGTGAGGTTTTTATCCAGTGTGTTGCTTGGGGTATAGATGGCAATCCCTCCATGAAGCAGTTGGGAAATGGGTGCTAGGCTCATGTCCAGTGTCCCTTTGGAAAAGTCCACATTAAAGGCACTTCGGGTATAGAATTTGCTTGCGTTGTTAATAAACTTGGTGTACTCCTCCTCAACAAATGCGGTAAAGTTGACATGGCTTCCATCTGGAGAGATACCTACCCGCACGACCCGTCCAATATCAATCATACGGTAGTAGATGTTGCTCCCTTCGGAGATATTATAACTCTCTGGAGCGGAGAGGACATAGTAGCTCCCTTTGCTGTCATCAATGTAGGGCTTTTCAAGTCCGGTAAAGTGGTAGGTGGTGGCTTCTTCCTTTTTGCCACTTAATTCAATGTATGAGCCAGAGACAATGGTGTCAAGTCCTGAGACTCCGTTGGAGCCAACATCCGGATGCACAATCCAAAAACGTGCTTTTTTATTGAGGTAGGGGGTAACATCACGGTTCATTCGTGCTTGAATCAGTACGCCTTCTCCATCTTCAGTTAGGGAGATCTTTTTGACCAGTCCTACGTTCACGTTGCGAATCTTGATGGGGCTTTGATTCTCAATGAGTCCAGCGTTAGCCTTAAAGGTGATCTCAATCATGGGACCAATCTTGGCATAGTATTGAAACGCCAGCCAGAGTGCAATAATTAGGGCAATAAGTGGTACCAACCAGACGGTGGTAAGGAGCTGAACACTACGTGACTCTTGAACCCTAGGGGCATTATATTTTCGCATGAACTCTCCTACTTTTTTATTAATCTTGTATCAAATGAGAGGGCAGACAACATGGTAAAAAAGACCATAAGTGCAAAGGAGGTTGCCCCTGCACCAGGAATAATCTCTACCGCGGAGAAGTGGATCAGCACCGAGAGTATCGCAACCACAAATACATCGATCATGGACCATGATCCAATTGACTCCGTAAGGTAAAAAAGTTTGTGTTTATCCACCCTTGATGATTTAACATTATACTTAGTAGAGATTAGAAGATAGATAATAAAGATAAACTTTAAGAGAGGAACAAATACCGATGCTACCAAAATAATAAGTGCTACAGGATAGGATCCATGCTCCCAAAGGGACATGATGCCTCCTAAAATAGTATTTTGATGAACCACGCCAAACTGTTTGGTGATCAAGATGGGGTAGACGTTTGCTGGAATATACAAGATCATGGCGGTGATCAAAAAGGCGATGGTGCGATGCAAACTTACCCGTTTATGGGGATAGATTTTTTCGTGACAGCGTCGACATTGGATCTCTCCTACTTTGTTTTCATTGACGGCTTCACAGATTGGACAGCGAACAAACAACTCCTTTTTCATGAAGGATCCTGATAGATGCGCTTGTATTGGCTCCAGAGCTCATCAAAACTGATTCGTTTAATGATAAGTACATCCAAGAAGAGCACCAAAAGGAGTGCGACAAACGAGACCCCCAACTCAATCTGAGCATAATCAAAGAGCTTAACCATGGCAACAAGGATGGAGACAAAAAAGATATCCACCATGCTCCATGGTCGAAGCTTAGCAATAAGAATAAGTAACCGTTTGACCGTATAGGCGGATCGGCGTTGATGCATGAGCAACAGCAGTAGAATGAGTGAGCCCACAATCAAGAGAGGAAAGAGTAGAATCATAAAAAAAAGCATGATTCCCACAAGAAAATAACCCTCGTTAAAAATAACCACAAAGAGTGCACTGAGGGTTAAACTCTGGTTGATCCCGTTAATGTTGATGGTAATAATATCAAAGGAGAAGGCGATGATGAGCAACACCAGTGCGGTGAGGCTCAAGGCGAGGGTGGTTTGAAAAAGATTGCGATGGTGACGGTAGATCACACTGTTGCAGTGTTTGCACAGTGCTTTGGTATTCGGATGAAGTTGAATCTTCTTATGGAGGGTATGGCACTTTTTACAGATAACAAGGGTATCGAGCTCTTCTTCATTCATAACGTAGATTATAGCAAGAAAAGCTAAAGCTCTTTACATGGATTTGATAAAGGTTGAATAGATCTCTTCAAGTTCATGATCCTCTTTCTCCATAAGTTGCTCATTACCTGTTTTGATGGTCTCCTCAAGTACTGCAATGCGTTTAATGAGGTAGTGAAATATCTCTCGGTTGACATCGGGAAGCATATCATGACGAAGCTGTTTGCCATTGGTCTCACACGAGAGAATACGTGCAGGAATTCCCACGGCAGTAGCGTGAGGGGGGACATCTTTGATGACCACGGAGTTTGCTCCAACTTTACACCCCTCTCCAAGGGTAATGTTTCCTAAAATTTTTGCACCAGCACCAATGACCACATTGTTCTCCACCGTGGGGTGACGTTTGCCATAGGAGAGGGAGACTCCTCCAAGAGTAACTTGCTGATAGATTAAGACATCGTTTCCAATCTCTGCAGTCTCACCAATCACGACCCCAACGCCGTGGTCAATAAAGACGCGACAACCAATGGTTGCTGCGGGGTGAATATCCACGGTGGTAAGAAACTGTCCAATAGCAGAGATAAATCGGGGAAGAAAACGCCAACCCCGTCGGTAGAGACGGTTGGCAATGCGGTAAAAGAAGAGTGCCCAGAGCCCAGGGTAGTTAAAGAGTAGTTCAAAGCTTGAGTGCAGGGCAGGGTCGTTACGTTTAACGTTTAAAAAATCCTCTTTAATGGTCTGAAATAGTGTCAATTTTTAATCCTCATAGTTGGCTTGTATGGTCTTAAGATAGCTATTTTCGCTTAAATAGAGATAAAGTTTACCCAATAATTTCTCTTTTTGAAGGGGATTGATTAGTGGGGAGGCTTCAAGTTGTCGTTTAAGCTGTTTGGCAATTTTGGTAGTATCGTAGTCCATGTCCTCAAGAACATCCATAAGGTTTTGAGACTCAATGATGTTCTTGATTTGATAGGCTCCCTCTTGATCAAAGGTGATGGTTGCCTCAGTAGGATGGGTAAAAAGGTTATGTTTCATTCCCAAAACCTCTTGATACGCACCCGTGAGAAAAAAGGCAAGAAAATACTCCTCTTGAGTCACATCAATATCATGGAGGTAGAGCGGTTTGTCACGGTTAAACTCAATCTCGCCATCACTGTCACAGGTAATGTCCCAGATGCTAGCAGGATTGGTAGGTTTGAGGTGCAGTTTATCAATGGGCATAACCGGAAAGTGCTGTTGCAGTCCCCAAAAGTCTGCCAAGGATTGAAAAGCGGAGAAGTTTACCAGATAGCGTTCTTGAATTTTGTCTTGGAGCTTCTGAAGCTCATTGGTCTCTTCATCTTTTAGCAAAAAGATTGATTTCTTAACGATGAGGTTAACCAGAATCTCTGTATTGGAACGATCTTCTAGATCGATGTAGCCCAGATCAAAGAGGGTTAAGAGGCTCTCCATGTGATCAAGGCTATCGTGCAGGTATTCACGGGCATTGTTTCGGTTGAGGGCTTGCCAGAGGGCATAAAGCTCTTCAATAAGGGGTGGGTTTTCGTTTTTGAGGCGTAAACTCTTCTCGTGGTACTCTTGTGAGAAGAGCTCCAGTACTGGAGCGATAAGTACTGCATGACTTGCTGCAATAAAGCGTCCCGATTCGGTAAAGATATCGGGTTCGGTGATCCCTTTACTCTTGGCAATCTCACGCATCAAAAAGATCACATCGTTGGCGAACTCTTTGAGGGAGTAGTTCATCTCTATGGTGTGGCTATGTTGCGAGTACTCCACCGCAAGTCCTCCCCCAATGTTAACAGCATTGAGTGCCACAGCACCACGTTTTTTGAGGTCTGCATAGATATTTCCTGCTTCACGTAGGGCTTTTTTAAGGGGGGCAATGTCTCCCATTTGTGAGCCAATATGAAAGTGAATCATCCAGAACTGTTCCAAAAGATCATGGGCTTTAAGAAGTTCATAGGCTTCAAGAAGCTCGGTGGAGGTGAGACCAAACTTGGAGCTGTAGCCCCCACTTTTTGCCCAGATACCGATACCTGAGCTGTGAAGACGTATGCGAACACCAATTTTGGGTACAATGGGGGAGGTTGTGTTTTTGTTAAACTCCTGATGTACCGCAATAATGGTCTCGAGTTCACCAAGCCCTTCGATGGTAATGGTGAGGTTGTGCCCCATATTTGCAGCAATAAAACACAAAGAGATCATCTCCCGATCTTTAAAACCATTAACCGTAATGGGGGCACCAATAGGGGTGTGGGCAATAGCAAGGATAAGCTCCGCTTTGCTTCCAGCCTCCAATCCGTAGTTATAAGGGCGAGAGACCTCCATAAGGGCGTGAATAAAGTTGGGAAACTGGTTGACTTTTAGAGGAAAGACCGCCTGAAAGTTCCCTTGATAGTCAAACTCTTTGCGGGCACGTTCAAATTCTCGGTAGAGGGTTTCAATCTGTTTACCAATAAGGTGTGGAAAACGTAATAGTAAGGGACCTTTGTAGCCCTTTTCACGTACTGCCTGTGTAATCTCCTTAAGTGAAGGTTGACTCTTGTAGTTAATGTTAACCGTGTTGTCTTGGATAATAAAGTTGTTATCCGACCAGATATCGATACCATAGTGTGATTGCATAAAATACTCCCCAAAAATATTGAAGATATTATAGCAAAAGGGGAGGTCCTATCACTTTATGTGAGAGTCAAGGTGGGATTGACTTGAGGTCAAAGGCTTCAGAGAAGCCTGTTTTTAGAGCGCCTCTTCATCCTCTTCTCCTGTACGGATACGGATGCTCTTTTCAATGTCGCTAATAAAAATCTTTCCATCACCAATTTTACCGGTATTGGCAGTGTGCATGATGGTATTAACCACAAGATCTGCGTACTCTTGGTTGCTTACCACGATTTCAATCTTGACTTTGGGAATAAACTCCACAATGTATTCGGCACCACGGTAGAGCTCTGCGTGTCCCTGTTGTCGTCCATACCCTTTGACTTCGGAGATGGTCATCCCTTCAATTCCTGATTCGATAAGGGCATCTTTGACATCTTCGAGTTTAAAGGGTTTGATAATGGCTTCAATCTTTTTCATCTTCACTTCCTTGTTTCTTTTGTGCTTTCTGCAAGATTTTATCGTAATATGCTTATAAATGTTAAGAACAGTGAGAGAGCTAATTGATTAAAAAAGATACAAAAGATGTTAGAAAATAGAGAAAAGGGGGAATAATTGTTTAAAAAATAGACAATGGTCAAGCGGATTGACCACTGTTTATTGAGGTAAGGGTAATAGGGTTAGTTTACGGTTACTTCAACGGGGGTTCCTTCCCAGATTCCATGCTTAGTACAGTATCCATGCGCAACCAACTTAAGTTTTTTTCCTGTAGGAATAATCGTAAAGGTAGTAGTATTGTGGGCTTTGGTGTTTCCAAGTGTACCAGGTACGTAGGTGGCTTGTGCCAATTTGGTTTCGCCATTAAAGAGTGTTACGGACTCAATATAGTGATCAAAATCATCAGGGTGGGTGTATTCATTTCCCATTTTAACGGTAACTTCAAAAGGCTCACCGGCTGTTGCTGTGTCTGCGCAGTGAATAAAAGGAGAGTGTCGGTCAATAAGATCTTTTTTTGCCTCTCGATCGATTTCACTAATATCTTGGTATTTGTTAATTTTTGGCATGTTTATTCCTTTGGTTTTAAATTCGTATAGGGAAGTATAGCATAAACTTTTTTAAATAGGATATAAATTATCCGATTTAAAGTTTATTCCCCTTGAAGCTGTTGCTTTTTTGCCCAATTACGAAGCAATTTTTTATCCTCATTAGAGAGCTTGGCTTCAGGATGCAACCAGAGATAGTCCGGTAAGGGCATACGAATACGAATTGCCTTGGGAATCTTCTCGAGAAGTTTTTGCTGTTGGCTTGGATCATACGTTTTCCATTGTGAAAAGTTAAGTCGTTTTCGCCCCTCTTTGACGTGACGTTTAATGTACCACGAGAGGGGAGCAATGTGGGCATACCATGGATAGATTACGCTATTGGAGTGGCAATCGTAACAGGCACGTTGAAGTAGTGCGTGTACTGTGTTTGGGGGATTGATCTCAACGGAGTTATTGCCCTCTAAATTGGCAGGGACCTCCATGGGGATGAACTGTATCGCGAATAAAGGAAAGAGTATCCATAAGAGTAACGTTTTCATGGGAGCATTATACAGGATAAAGATAAATCCACAATTTTTTGGCAATATTCGAAAAGATAACGTTAGGCAAAGTGTGATTTTGCTATGATTAATCGAATTAAAAAGGACATAAAAACGCATGAAATTTCTATATTTACTACCATTTTTGGCGGTGACGCTTAACGCCACCATCTCTCTTCCCAACAATTTTGAAAGTGATTTTGATCAGACCATTACCAACCCCAAAGGGAAGCGTATTGCTTACCACGGACATGTACGTTATCAACATGAGAAGCAGGTACTCATTGATGATGCTAACCGTGAGCAGTTGATTGAATCTCATCTGTTTCGTTGGGACTACACCGCACCCACGCAAAAAGAGGTTTGTACCGATGGGGTGCAACTGATTGTGGTCGATCATGATCTAGAGCAGGTCTCTCGTTACCTTATCTCAGAGGGGATAGATCTTAAAGCAATTCTTAATGTAGCACAACAGCTAAGTACCCAAGACTACAAAGCAACCTACAAAGAGGTTGAGTATCTTATTACATTAGATAGAGATCAACGGTTACGAAAGATTTTCTACGTGGATCGTCTTGATAATCAGGTGAAGATTGAGTTTTTAAACATGCACTACAATCTCCAAGATTTTGACGATCGTGCACTGGAGTGTAGTGCCCCCAGTGATTATGATATTATTGAGGGGTAAGATCCTTGGAAGAGCTCGTAGCAGACTTTGAGTTGAATACAGAATTCTTTTTGGTGTTGGGGCTTTTTTTTACAATTACATTAATTATTACCATTGTTATTGTCTTTTTTATGACCAAGGTAGAGACATTGAGTGCTTTTCTTCTTCAGGCAAAAGAGATGGATGAGGAGAAGACTACACGTATTTTAGCCTTGGAGAGGGCATTAAAAGAGGAGAAAACTGTGGTGCTTCGCTTGGAAAAAGAGCTTGTGAGGTTACGAGAAGCTCAAGCGAAGATAGAGATCTTGAGTGAACACATTGACCACCTTAAAAATGATCTAGCATTGCAGGTTCGGGAACATCGACTCTTTTCACTTCATCAAGAGAAACGCTATGCCAAATTGAAGGAGCATTATGACCTTCTAGTAAAAGAGAATGGTCAGTTAAAGAGACGTCTTGGGGAGCTTACGGTTGCTCCCTTAGGGTTGGTTAATACTTGATGATTTTATAGATAAACTTTGGATCACTTTTCATGTACTTGTAGGCAGCCTCTTCGATAAGTAACGAGGGCATAACGTAGAGCAGTTTGATGCTGTAGTGCTCAAAGATAGGGTTGGTCTCCAAAAAGAACGTGGACTCCTCTTCAAAGTTTTGAATATCTTTTACCGTTACATCGTGGGTGTTGCTCTTGATGTGGATGAGGGAAACATCTCGCCCCTCTTTAATGACCAGATTAATATGGTTCCCTTCCACTCCCTTCTCTTTGCTGTACTCCCAGACGGTATCACCTCGCCCTTTGTAGTGTTGGGTAACAACTTCATAATAACTCTTCTCTTCCTGTGAATCCATGGGTGTTTGATCCGTATCCGTTGAGGAGGGAAGTTGAGGAAAATCATTGGGATTCACCTTTTTACCCCTACGGGGCAAGAGTTTTGATATCCATTGATAAAAGCTTGACATCAAATATCCTTTTTTGCGATAAAAACATCCTCAATTTTACGATATTTAGAACGGCTTTTCTCTTAAAAAGATTTAAATTATTCATCAATTTTTCAATCCTTGGATAGAGTTTAATGCTTCTTATTATTTTTTAATAGCAAAGAATATCTCTTGTCAAGAACCATTATTTCCGGTTACGGGATCGATGGCTAGAGCCGTGTGTGGAGCGTCTGCGTCGTGCATCTATATTGCCCCGTTGTCGTCGATTAAAACAGGCATCGCATACTGAAAAACGATAGGTAAAATCAAGCATCTTTCCACAGCGACTGCAACGTTTGGTAAAGTTTCCTTTTTGGAGAGAGGCTTCAATAAAACTGTTAAGACGGTGTCGTGCCATAAGGGCTTTTTGGGTATCTGGAAAAAGGGAACCAAATTTAAACGATAGCCAGAGATAAAGTGAGATCTCCCGCACACGATCTTCTGCATTGAGTAGCATTTCATTGGTTTGAGCATACTTGGGAAGATCTCGTGGAGGAATATAGGTGACGGGTTGATTGCTCTCAAGCTGTTTAATGTAACGGTGAAAAACCGATTTGATGTAGGGGGAGGAGATGGATGCAGGTGCGCAGGCGAGGTGAAAACGGGTTTTAAGGTCGAGATTATATTCGTCCACAATGGAAGCAATCTCCAACATCGATTCAATGTTGGCTGCCACAAAAGGACCTTCAAACTCCATGTTGTCCGCAAAAAAGTTGAGAATAACAGAGAGATTCTCTGTCTCTAAAATCTCGCCAATAAGCATAACGTGTTCTAGACTTGCCATGACCGAGAAGGGAAGCTCTATTTTGGGCAATGGGCTTTGAAAAAGGGAAGAGATATGTTCTAACGTTTTGGAGTCAAGTGCCCCAATGTAGCCTACTTCCTCAAGACCATAGCGTCCTGCTCGTCCTGAGATCTGTGCAACTTCGGTGGGGAGTAGTTTGCGTCGATGCAGTCCATCAAACTTGTTGTCTTTGGAGAAGAGCAGTGTTTTAATGGGAAGGTTGAGCCCCATGGCGATGGCATCGGTAGCAACAAGCACATCACTCTCTCCTTCTCGAAAGCGTCGTGCCTCTTCACGTCGTACTTCAGGCGATAGATTGCCATAGACCACCGAGACATCGTAGCGGTCAGAAAGTTGTTGGCGTAATCCCAAGACATCACGTCGTGAAAAGGCAACAATGGCGGTTCCTTTTTCAATCTTTTTGAGAGGGGTAGCCTGAGGAAGAAGTTGGAGCGCATTTTTACGCTCAAAATGGACAACCTCCAAGGGCTCTTGGAGGTACTCACAGAGTTGGGTGACCGCCTCAAGGGCATTGGAGGAGCCAGTAAGAATTACTTTTTTGGCAGGAACACCAATAAGCGCATTGGCCCATGCCCAGCCACGGTCTCGATCGTTGATCATCTGAATCTCATCAATAACCGCAACTTCCACGTCCACACTGGCATTCATCATCTCAATGGTTGAAGAGATGTGGGTGGACTCCTCATCAATAATCTCCTCTTCTCCGGTAATCAACGAGACAGGGACATTATGGGCTTTAAGGTTCTCATACCCCTCCAGTGCCAAGAGTCGAAGGGGGGCTAAGTAGTAGCCCGTATCCGCTTGACGGAGGTGGTTGAGTGCTTCATACGTTTTTCCACTGTTGGTTGGACCCACGTGGAAGATAATTTTTCGTTGTTGTTGGCGTGCAAGGGGAAAAAGGTTTTTAAAGTCCCGAATGGTTTTTGCTAAAAGCTCTTCTTTACGTTTTTTCTCTTTGAGGGGGCGAATGTACTCCAAAAAGTGGTACTGGATACGTCGCTTCACTTTGGGAGAGATTTGGAGGGATTGAGTGCTTTCTACTTGAGGTTGGATAAATTGCAAGATGTATTTTTCGATAATGTTTCTCTTAATCTCTAGACCCTCTGCAAGTTCCATGAGGTGAGACTCAAGTGCCTCAATGGCATTCTCAAAGGAGTGTGTGAGTTCTGCTTGCATGCTTTGTAGGTCCTCCAAAACAGGTAGCTCTTCTGCTCGCCATATTTTTTGATGGATTGAGCGACGGGTATAGGTAGCAGTTGTACGGTAGGGGAGTTTTTGATGGTAGAGGAGATGGTGTTGCGCGTGATGAACATAAAGGTAGCTCCCTTCCGTCATGATGTGGTAGTTGGGATGGATCTCCTGAAAAATCCGCTGAAGAGTGGGGAGGGGAATATCAATCTCATAGAGCTCATCTTCAGGAGGCATGGTGCGGAGCATCTCCTCTATCTCTTGAGGAGTGAGGTAACGGTGTTTTTGCTGGATGGTTTGGGCTAAGAAGCCTTGAATCTCCTTCTCCTTTTTTTCAATGGCTTCGGCTTGAAGCGCTAAAAGTTTTGAACGGCTAATCTCATGATCTTCATCTTCGAGTATCTTTGGTTCAATGGGGGAGGAGTAGGTAAGCAGGGATTTACGAAAGGAGTGATCGGGAAGGTCAAACGTATAGGTATGATAAAATTCCATCTCCGACATACTATTAATAGTAAGATTGAGTTGATCTTCCCAGTAGGTGACTTTGGCTTTCTGGCGAAGGTAGGTTAGTCGATTTTTGATTTTGGTGGCGTTAATCTTATTGGGGTGCAGATCAATGAACGTTGCAAGAATTTGTTGCTCTTCAGCTTTGGTGTGTTCATGTTCACTTAAAAGTGAGATAATCTGTTCGACTTTATCAAGCTCTTGGTTTCTCTTGCGTGGTTTAAGCCCAAGTTGTTCAAGGTAGTTGATAATATTAAGGCGTACGTGGGTATTCCCTTCGGACCAAACTTGTCGTAGGGCTCGAACCATCTCTTTTTTGGTAAGCATGGCAACCTTGAGGTCGAGTATCATGGTGAGTTCAATTAAAATGTTCTCATCAAGGCTCTTAATCCCCTCATCAAAAGGTTCGCCATTCATCAATTCTTTGATTTTATTATTAATTTTTATTGTCTGTTTTTTCTTTTTTTTTGCCATTATTTAACTTTATTGTAAACTTTTCGGTATTCTACCCTAATTATAGCATTTTCTTAAGTCTATTTGAGGTAAAATCCCGTTTCAAATTAATGCAAGGATGGTTATCAGTTATGAAAAGAACGTTTCAGCCACATAACACACCAAGAAAAAGAACTCACGGGTTTAGAACACGAATGAAAACTAAAAACGGAAGAAAAGTGATTTCTGCAAGACGAGCTAAAGGTAGAAAAAGATTAGCCGTATAAAGCATTTTAGTAGCCTCAAAACTACCAAAGAGTTCACTAGAGTTTACAACAACTCTAAAACTGTACATACGTCGCAATTTGTACTCTTCTACCAACAGCATGATGAAGAGTATAAAATTGGGATTGTTGCCAGTAAAAAAGTAGGCAATGCCGTCCATCGAAATCGAGCCAAGCGTCTTCTTCGGGCTCTTTTCCTCTCTCACCTTTCAAACCTTAAAACTGGACATTACATTCTTGTTGCAAAACCCTCTTTATTAACGAGTGAATATTCTCTGTTAAGAAGTGGTTTTTTTAAAGCATTAAAGCGGGTAAAAGCCTTTCAACTATGATGTTTTTAAACACTTTTTGCTATAATCTCCTATCGATTAAAATAAAAATCTTAACTAAATAATATAATAAAACATCTAAATAATATATTATAATATTAAATGTTAAGAATTTAAAAAGGTAAATAGTGGAACAACAACAAGATCTTCAGAAGCGACTTCTTTTGGCCCTCGTATTGTCATTTTTGGTATTCATTGTGTTTGATATGATGATGCCAAAAACAGCAAAGAACAGTGAGAACAATGCTACCTCTGTGGTACAGCAGAGCAGCGCATCAACTCCCGTGACGGATAGTAACTCGATAGCAACGCAGACACCAACGCCTGTCTCAACAGAAGGGGCAACGCATCTACCCACCTCAGCGGTAAACGGCAGTGCTCCCGTAACAAAGACAAAAGCCTTAACAACGGTCTCCTCCGATCGATTTATCCTTAGTATTGATGAGTTGGGTCGTATCGCTCAGGTGAGACTTCTTGAGAAGAAGTATGAAGAGAACGGTAAGCAGTTGGAGTTGATCAATCCAAAGTGGGTCAAACCTTTAGAGATTCGTTTTGCGGATCAAGCATTGAACCTTGAAGCCTTAAAAACACCCTATACGGCATCAGTTTCAACGATTGATCTCAACCACGATCAAAAGCGTGTGGTCTTAACGCAAAAGTTAAGTGCTACAACCGTTACGAAAAGCATCACTTTTTACAAAGATGGGCACTATGATTTAACGATAGAGCTCTCCAAGCCAGCTCCCTATTTTATCACTACGGGACAGCGACCGGATGCAGATCACAGCATGTACATGGTGGTTCGTGGAGTAATGATTCGTAAGAGTGACAACACCACGACCATTGTTGAGGATGGAGATGCCGAGGGAAGTCCCGTCTTCCCAAGCGCAAAATTTACCGCAGCGTTTGATCGATACCATACCTCCATTCTCTATCGTTTTGAGAAGCCTATTAGCGTTTCGTACATCACGACTCCTGAGGAGAATGCGTTGGTTTTTGTGCAAGGGGAGCAGAAGATGCCCCTTCATGGATACATTGGACCCAAAGAGTATAAAGTACTTGCCAATATTAATCCAGAGTTAACGGAAGCGATTGAGTATGGGTGGTTTACCTTTATAGCAAAACCTCTCTTTAAAATCCTGCAGTGGTTCCATGACTTTGTTGGCAATTGGGGCTGGTCCATTGTTCTCTTAACGCTCTTAATTAAACTTCTGCTTTTCCCACTCTCCTACAAAGGGATGATGTCCATGCAGAAGCTTAAAGATCTTGCCCCCAAGATGAAAGAGATCAAAGAGCGATATGGTAAAGATCCTCAAAAGATGAACATGAAGATGATGGAGCTTTATAAAGAGCACGGTGCTAATCCTATGGGAGGGTGCCTGCCAATGATTTTACAGATTCCCATCTTCTTTGCGATCTATCGAGTCCTGCTCAATGCCGTTGAGTTGCAAGGGGCACCATGGATTCTTTGGATTACGGACCTTTCACTCAAAGATCCCTATTTTGTGTTGCCTATTTTAATGGGACTCTCTATGTGGTATCAACAGCGTATTACACCCAACACCATGACAGACCCCATGCAACAAAAGATCTTCCAGTGGTTGCCTGCGGTCATGACCATCTTCTTTGTAACATTCCCTGCAGGGTTGGTGCTTTATTGGTTGGTCAACAACCTCTTTACCATTGGTCAGCAGTATGTGATTAACAATGCTTATGAGAAGCACAAAGCGTTACAGGTCAAAAAATAGAGACAGGGGGGATACTATAATATGAATATGAAAAGAATTGAAGCACCCACTTTAGAAGAGGCATACAAACGTGCCGCCAAGGAGTTTGACTGCTCCATTACGGAAATTAGTTACGAGATTGTTCAGCATCCAAGTACGGGAGTTATGGGACTTTTTAAAAAGATGGCAATTATTATTGCTGCGAAAAAGACTTCGGTGGTTGTTGCGGAGTTGGAGCAACAGCAAGCCGTCATCCCGCCAAAAGAGACACCTCCTTTAGAGCAAGAGACTCCTCAATCAAGCTCAGATAAAGTAGATCCTGTTGCGGAGACTTCTGCGGATGAGGAGATCTCGCTTGCTCAAAAGAAGATCGATATTTTAGATCAGCAGATCAATACCCATAAAGATACAGTCTTGCAGAGTTTTTTTGACACCAAAGTTCATGAGGATAAGGTTGTTGAAGAGGCTGAATCCTTTGCAACGTTTGACGATGATCGTGAAGCACCTGAGAATAAAAAACGTGCCATTGAGATTGAAGCAAAACTTACTCACTTGATGGAGCAGAGCTGTTTTGAGATCGATACTATTGAGGTGGATGTCTTTAATAATACTGCGCATATTTTTATCGATGGGGATGATGCAGCATTGCTTATTGGTAAGGAGGGGTACCGTTATAATGCCCTCTCCTACATGCTGTTTAACTGGATCAATGCGCATTATAATCTCTACATCAAACTAGAGATTGCGGAGTTCATTCAGGCCCAAGAGGAGATGATTGTCAATTATCTCAAACCGATCATTGAGCATGTCAAAGAGAAGGGGCGAGGTAAAACCAAACCCCTTGATGGAATTCTAGTACAGATTGCCCTAGAGCAACTTCGCGCAGCTTTTCCTAATAAGTACGTTGCGATTAAAACCGGTAAAGACAATCGAAAGTTCATTATCATCAACAACTTTAACAGCAAAAAAGATGGCTAGTACCATTGTTGCCATGGCAACCGCTTCAGGGGTTGCCTCGATCTCAATTATCCGAGTAAGCGGTGATAAAGCACTTGCCATCGCGAAAAAAATTACCAAAAAATCTTTTCTTGAGCCACGTTTAACCTACCTTACTTCTCTTTACAATCATCAAGATGCCTTAATTGATCAGGCCATTGTGATCTACTTTAAGAGTCCCCGAAGTTTTACGGGTGAAGATATTGTGGAGTTTCAGTGTCATGGAGGTATGATCATTGCCCAAGAGATTCTTGAGACCACCTTAGCATACGGAGCACGCTTAGCGGAGGCAGGAGAGTTTTCTAAGCGGGCATTTCTTAATGGAAAAATTGATTTAACCAAAGCGGAGGCTGTGGCTAAATTGATTGAGGCAAAGAGTGTTGAAGGGGTTAAGATTCTTGCGCGACAGCTCAAAGGAGAGTTAAAAAAATTTATTGATACGAGCCGTGAAGCAATGCTCAAACTTGCAGCGCACGCTGAGGTAATGATTGATTACGCAGAAGAGGACATTCCGGAGAATATTCTTTTGGGAATGTTTAATCAGTTGGAGGAGTTGATTGAGCAGATGGAGCGTATTGTGCGTTCAAGTCATCGGCGTAAAGGCTTAATTGAAGGGTTTAGGGTAGCGATTATAGGTAAACCCAATGTCGGAAAAAGCTCCTTACTTAATGCGCTTTTAAGCTATGATCGAGCCATTGTTTCGGATGTGGCAGGTACCACACGTGATACCATTGAGGAGCAGGTACGTATTGGAGGACATCTGATACGTCTTATTGATACGGCAGGAATTCGAGACTCTGATGATCGTGTTGAACAAATTGGTGTTGAGCGAAGTTTACGTTCCATTGAGGATGCGGATGTTGTTGTTGCACTTTTTGATCAGAGTCGTCCTTGCGATGCAGAGGACATGAAAATCCTTGAGATTCTCAATCAATTAAAGGATAAAATGGTGCTTGTTGTGTTGAATAAAACCGATCTTCCCTCCGTGTTTGATCGTTCGATTTTGTCCGATTTTCATCCCATTGAGGTGAGTGCCATTGAAGATTTTTCTCACTTTACCACCGCACTTGAATCACTTTTTGATGGGCTTGGTACACAGGAAGAGTTGATGTTGATCTCTAGCCGTCAGATGGTGGCAGTTGAGCAGACCAAAACAGCAATCATGGAGGCGAAGGAGCCCCTGCTCAATGGAGAGCTCGAGTTTTTCTCGTATCACATTCAAGATGCGGTACGTGCGTTGAGCTCCATCTCCAAACCATACGACTCCGAAGAGATTTTGGATAAGATGTTTGGTGAGTTCTGTTTAGGAAAATAGGCTATAATTTCTAAAAAGGAATTTCATGTTTTATTACACACGATATTCATTACTGCTTTTAACCGCCATTGGCTTTTTTGGGTGTACCCCACCGCAACAGACCATTTCGGTTAATACCTCCAATCGACCCATTGTTGCTCCTCCTATTCGAGGTCCTCGACCTGCACCGGTTCAAGAGGAGGTTGTTGTTACCCCTCAACCCACTCCTTCACAAACGGTGGTACGTGATAATCGGGTGGATGTGCCTCATAATAATCCTACGTTGGATGTACGCGAGACAACAGCAACTGTGGTTCGACGATCCGGAGTGGATCAACTCAACGGTGAGGTGATGGAACGTATGCCTTTTCCAGAAGAGGAGTATCGACACCTCAAAAAAATTGGACACAGTACGGTATCAGGACGTATCTATCTGCTAAATTCAGAAAATGATCAAGAGATCAAAGGACGAAAGGTAAAACTCTACCTCAATCCTGTAACGAGCTATTCACGTCAATGGTATGAAGAGAGTTATCTTGGAGGATACAAGATGAGCCCCGTAGATAAACGGCTCTATAACTATCTGCACTACACCTCGTCCGATGACCAAGGGAGATTTGATTTTTATGGTGTGCCTCAAGGCGACTATTATATTATCGGAAGCATTGCCTGCGGTAAGGCATGTGGGCTCAATCAGGAGGAGAAGATCCGTTTGGTTAAAGAGGTTCATGTAGGTTCAGGAGTCACAAAGGTAGACTTGATGAAGCATGTCCCCTAAGAGGAGAGTAGGGATTTGATCATTTTTAAGTCCTCAAAGACCTCCTGCTTACGGGAAGGATTTTTAAGTAAGAAGTTGGGGTGATAGGTTGGAACAAGTTGATAGTCTTTCATTCTGATCGTTCGACCCCGAATCTCTTGGAGGGGGGTAGCGTCTTGGGTTAGATAGCGGTAACTGAGTTGACCAAGGGTAACCACAATCTTGGGTTGAACCAGTTTAATCTCTTGGAGCAGGTAAGAAGAACAGGTCTGCATCATCGAATCCTCTATCTTGGAGGTTTCAGGAGGATGACACTTAAGGAGATGAGTAAGGTAGACCTCTTTACGTGGAATCCCTAAGACCTTTTCAATCATATGGGTTAGCATTTCCCCCGATCGTCCGATAAAAATTTTTCCCTCCTCTTCCTCTTTTTTGTTGGCTATCTCTCCCACAAAGAGAATATCACTTCTGCTTTTTCCCTCGCCAATAAGCACCCGTTGACGTGATTTGCTTAGGGTGCAAAGGTGACACATATGGAGGTGCTGTGCAAGTGTTGTTAGATCTTTGGCATCGTGAAGTGGTGCTTCTTGAGGAGGGGAGTAGGGGGTGATTGATGCATAACGATAGCCTAAATTTCTAAGTTGATAGAGCTGTTTGAGACGGAGGGCATTGTGGAGGTTTTTCATAACGAAATTATAGCCAATTTGGGTATAATACGCCCAAAATATCACCAGAAACTATAAAAAATAGGATGACTCACCATGTTTGAAACAGTGATCGGTTTGGAAGTTCATGTCCAGCTCAACACCAAAACAAAACTCTTCTGCTCGTGTCCAACCAGCTTTGCGGCGCATCAAAACAGCAATACGTGCCCTACGTGTCTTGCTCTCCCTGGGGCACTTCCTGTTGCCAATAAAGAGGCAGCCATTAAAGCGATGAGATTTGGATACGCGATCAATGCGGATGTAAATCATCGTTCTGATTTTGATCGAAAATCCTATTTCTATCCCGATAGCCCTTCGGCGTATCAGATTACCCAGCTCTATAAAGCGATTGTGCAAAATGGAGAACTTTTTATTGATTTGTCAGATGGTACCCAAAAGCGTATCGGTATCACTCAAGCCCACCTTGAAGCCGATGCAGGAAAGAACATGCACGAGGGGAACCACTCCAAGGTGGATCTTAATCGGGCGGGAACCCCTCTGTTAGAGATTGTCTCTGCACCGGATATGCGAAGCTCGGATGAGGCGGTGGAGTATCTCAAAAAGTTGCACTCCATTGTTCGTTATCTGGATATCTCGGATGCGAACATGCAAGAGGGGTCATTCCGTTGTGATGTCAATGTCTCCATTCGTCCCAAAGGGCAAACCGAATTTGGGACCCGTGTTGAGATTAAGAACATCAACTCCTTTAAGTTTGTTGCCGCTGCCATTGCCTATGAGGTACAGCGACAGATCGAAGCGTATGAGGATGGGGTCTATGAAGAGGAGGTCTACCAAGAGACCCGCCTTTTTGATGTTGATAAAGGGGTGACCAAATCGATGCGGGGTAAGGAGGAGGCTGCGGATTATCGCTACTTCCCCGATCCTGATCTGCGTCCCTTGGTGGTCACCGAGGAGATGATTGCCCAAGCCAAAGAGATGCCCGAACTCCCCGATGCCAAAGTCAAACGCTATGTTGAGGAGTTGGGGATTAAAAAGATTGACGCTTTGGTGATCTGCCTAACCAAAGAGTCGGCGTACTTCTTTGAAGAGATATTAGAGACAGGGGCAAGTGCTAAAAATGCAGTCAATTGGCTCAATACCGAGCTCTTAGGACGCTTGAAAAAGAGTGAATTTGATCTAACGACTTCGCCTGTGAGTGCTAAGAAACTGGGCGAGTTGGTCTGTAAAATTGATGATGGTACTATCTCCGGTAAGGGAGCTAAAGAGATTCTTGATGTGCTCATGGAACGCAATGAAGATATTGATGCCCTTATTGATGCCATGGGCTTGGCTCAGGTGAGTGATGATGGGGCTATTTTGGAGATGATTGATGCCATTTTATCCGCCAATCCCGATAAGGTCGAGCAGTACAAAGCGGGCAAAGAGAAGCTCTTTGGCTTCTTTGTGGGACAGACCATGAAGGCATCCAAAGGCTCAGCCAACCCACAAAAGGTTAATGAGTTGCTACGCTCACGATTGGGCTAAGCTCCATCATGGAAGTGGTGCTTTAGCTCTACCAAAAAGGGCTGAGGCTACCGTTTTAGAAGATTAAAGTAAAAACGACGAAATCAAACCAATCAATCCCCCAAAGACACCGCCCCAGAGTACTAACCATCCCAAGTGACGATGGATTAGCTCATGAACAAGATCATTGACCATTTTGGGGGTGAGTTCATTAAGCCGTTGGGTGATGAGTTCATCAATACGGTTTTGGAGGTCTTGGGTGAGTGAGGAGTGAGTGAGGTGGTGTTGGAGTTGAGCTTTGAATCCTTCAGAGCTGACGATCTTGACCACAGCGGATTTGAGCTTGTTGCCAAAGGGCTCTTTGAGGCTATCGAGTGCCTTCTCTCCACCAAAGAAGTTGAGTGCATCGCCAAGTTTGGACTCCATCACGCTCTGTTTGAGGGCTAAAAAAGCGGGCGAGAAGTCTGCTGATTCGACCAAGGGAGCGAGGTTAATGCGTTGTTCTTCTTGTTGGAAAAAGGCATTGATCTGCTCTTGGTTAAAAAACTGCTTCATAATCATTGCTTTAATGGAGCCTTTGAAGCTCTCAAAGTTATTCTCAATGACCCCTGAACCGTAGAGTAGGGGGACACGGTGAAAGAGCATGTAAATGGCAAGCTGATTGGTCACTGCTCCTGAGAAGGCAAAAAGCCCCGTATAGAGTAGGGGCGTAGCATAAGGCTCTGGGGCAAGGAGTCCTGAGGCAATGAGCAGGAGGGAGGATAGATCGGTGAGGGTTGATTTGGAGACACGCATTATTACGCCTTTAAAATCGCCTCTTCAAGGGCATCGATGGTCTCAATGACATTATCGGTATACTCTGAAAAGCCCCAATTGACCATAATATAATCGATGCCCGCTGCCTTGGCAGCGAGCAGATCCCGTTCACCATCGCCCACAAAGATTGCCTCCTCTTTTGAGACATTGAGATCTTCTACGATCTTGAGCAACATGGCAGGGTTGGGCTTGCCCCGTTTGACATCATCAAAGCAGACCACCGCATCAAAGATATCTGTAAGATTGAGGTGTTCAAGCGATTGGAGGGTTGAGTTTCGGTAGGCATTGGTGGCAAGGGCGAGTTTGAATCCTCGTTCTTTAAGCCGTTCTAATAGTTGAGCGATCCCCTCATAGAGACGAAGCTCTTTTTCATGATGATTGGTGTAGTACTCAGAAAACCACGCCTCATGTTCGGGGGTAAAGTCTTCACTCTCATAAAAATAGCGTGCAGGGTTGAGGGTTGGGTCATTGACCTTGTCTAAAATCTCCTTCTCATCCATGGGGGGAAGCGAGAGCTTCTCTCGAACACGGTTAATGGCATTGGCAATGGTTAACGAGCTATCGACTAGGGTTCCATCCATATCAAAAATAACGGCTTTTTTCATCTTATTTAATTACTCCTATGGGTTGGGAAAATTTAACATTTTGGTTAATGGCAACTTCAGGAAGGAAGCTATCTTTTTGGCTAAAAAGGAGAATGGTTGATCCCATCTCAAACCAGCCAAAGAGCTCACCTTTTTCTAACCAGAGATTCTCATACGTGTAGTGTTGGGATTGGTTAATGTCGCTGTTGGTTTTAACCTTGGGCTCAAAGGTAATGATCATCTTACCCACATTGAGTGCCCCAATGAGTGCCATGACAAAGGTACGTCCTTGTCGATCTTCACACTCGATGATAACCCGCTCATTCTCGATAAAAAGATTGGGCATGTTTCGCAAGAGAGGAAAGTTTACGGGGTAGAGTTTCCCAGGGATATGCGTAAGGGAACGAATTTTGAGGTGATTGGGGGCATGGTAGCGGTGATAATCTTTGGGAGAGAGATAGAGATTTAGAAAAATACCCCCTTCAACCGCTTGAGTGGCACTTTGATGATGTTGACCAAAGAGTTGCTCCAAGCTGTACTCCATCCCTTTGATCTGATAGGCACGCCCTTGGGTGATGGTTCCAAAATCGGTCACCAATGCGTCCACTGGGGAGATCATAATGTCTTCATCCTCAATAATCATACGAGGACGTACCAAAGCACGGGTAAAAAGCTTGTTTAAGGTGGGGTAGCTGTTTGGATCAGCAAATTCAGACATATCAAGTCCCATCAGTTTGACGTAACCATGGTTGATAAGATGCTGAATGGGCTTAGAAAATGCCTTGGAAGCAAACCGCCCAAAGCCTTGAGAGATAATAGAGGTATAGTGTTTTTTCATTGCGTGGTTTTACTCCTTGTGTTGTTGAAGAGAATTATAGCATTTTAAGCTTTTCTTAATGCCCCGTAAGGGTTTTTGAAGAATTGGGTGACTATTGGTTGCTATTGTGCTATAATCCGCCTTATAAAAAAATTCTATTAGTATGCTTTAATAGAGTTAATGAGAGAGCTGATGCAGAATATATTAATACTCGCTAATGGGACCATGGCAAAATACTTTGTTCAGTGGGTGGGGAAGAGTCGTATTGATGCCAACCATTACTACATTACCTGCAATGTGCACCATGATCCGTTGAAAAGTACCGCAAACCTTACGTTTGTACCTGAAGATCCTACCAGTTTTTTAAAACTTAAGAAGTTAATGGAAAAGGTACCCTTTTCGGTGGTCTTTGTGGTGATAAAATCACGGGATGAGGCACTTTGTGCGTATCAAAATGTACGAAGATTGGAACGAAAGGTACGGGTGGTTTTTGTAAGTCAATGGGATGATTTGACCTTGGAGGATGAGAACTTAAATCTTATTAATATCAATGAGTTAATGGCAAGTCATCTCTATGAGCATCTTCCTAATGTTCCGGTTATTGCTAAAAATATTGGGCTTGGACGGGGAGAGATTATGGAAGTATTGGTCCCTTTTGGGAGCTCTTATGCCTATCGTCATGTGGGCTCCATTGCCCATCGAAAGTGGCGTATTGCTGCTATTTACCGTAATGAACAGCAGATTTTGCCCCACCACGGTACGTTGATTAAGCCCAATGATATTTTAGTTATTTTGGGGAATCCTACTATTTTGGAGGAGCTTTACAAGCGCATTACGCGACGAAAGGGATTGTTTCCTGAGCCTTTTGGACGTAACCTCTATCTACTGGTGGACATGGGCTTGAGTGATGAGGCGATCTGGGCACAGGTTAATGAGGCGATCTACCTCTCTAAACGTTTGGCGAGGAGTGAACTCTATGTGGGCTTAATTAACATCAATTTCTCTCCACTTTTGCATCAGTTGCGTGAGCTTGAAGCTGAGGGGATTACCATTTTACCAATGTACAATCACCATGAGTATCAAACGCAAATTACTCACGACTCCATTGCGTACGATGTTGGGCTCTTTTTGGTTCATCCCACACTCTTTTCTCAACGGATTTTTGGGCAGATGCTGTACGATTTGGGGCGATCGGTCTATCTTTTTGGAGAGGAGTCGATTGAGACGGTTAAGGAGTCGATGCTCTTAATGGGTGCGGATGAAGCGATGGAGTCTCTCTCCTCCTCTGTTTTTGATCTTTCCGAACAGTTACGATTGAAATTTACCCTTGCCAATTACAATCCGGAAGGAGAGTTTCGTGACAAGGAGGAGATTGTACGCTATTATGAGTCGCTTTCAACGTTGCATAATTTTGAAATTCAGATCAAACAAAAACGGGTGAACCCTATTGTTGAATTGAAAAATCAACCCACCCTATTGCACATCGCCCCGTTTAAAAAAACAATTTTTCATCGTCCTTTGATCGATTTTTTCTCCATGGATCCCTCCCGTTATTTTCTGCGTATCAAAAAGCATCCTCTCCTTTTAATTCCCATGGAAGAGTAGGGCTTTAGGCAACCTATTAAGTAAAGTTAAGATAGAATATTTCATCTTAATATATAACAGGCTTTGAAATAATAATGATCGTTCCAATCCAATTAGAAAACCGTAAATCCGTAAACTATGATGTCATCATTGAGACTCTTCCTCAACTCTCTTTTTCAACCAAAGTAGTGGTGGTAACCAATCCGACCGTTGCCAATTTGCATCTGGATACCCTTTTGGAAAAAATTGAAGCAGATGCGCTTCATGTGGTGAGTGTTCCCGATGGGGAGTCCTACAAGACATTAGCAACCGTTGAGTCAATACTTGATGAGCTTTTTACGCATCAATTGGACCGTAAATCACTTCTGATCGCTTTTGGTGGGGGAGTAATCGGTGATATGACCGGTTTTACCGCTTCTCTGTATCAGCGGGGGATTGATTTTATTCAGATTCCTACCACGCTTTTGGCGCAAGTGGATGCAAGTGTTGGGGGAAAAACAGGGGTAAATAACCGTTTTGGTAAAAACCTTATTGGGGCATTTTATCAGCCCAAAGCGGTCTACATCGATACCGATTTCTTACAAACCCTACCAAAGCGAGAGTTCTCTGCAGGGATTGCTGAGATTGTCAAGATGGCGGTAATGTTTGATCGGGACTATTTTGAATTTCTTGAGAAGGCGGATTTTACAGATCAGGCAACCCTAGAGCGGGTCATTCAACGCTCAGTGGAGCTTAAAGCTGAGGTGGTTAATCAAGATGAGAAAGAGGCAGGCATTCGTGCGGTTTTGAACTATGGGCACACCTTTGGGCACGTGGTAGAGAATGAGACGGCATATCAGACCTATCTGCATGGGGAAGCGGTAGCAATTGGGATGGTAATGGCAAACCAATTGGCGCTTAAGTTGGGGTTGATTGAACCGGATGAGGTAAATCGTGTGAAGGCATTGCTCATGAAGCATGATCTACCGGTTTCGTACGTGGTTGAAGAGAGTGAAGCATTTTATGCAAAATTCTTTTTGGATAAAAAGAGTGCCAAGGATAAGATCAAGTTTATTCTGCCCAAAGGGATTGGTGGATTTGAGATGCGGGATGACATTGATAAATCGGTGGTTATTGATCTTTTAGATGAGTATCGGAGGGATACAGATTAATGCGGTTTTTTTTTCTTGTTGGGGTGCTTTTTTTCATAACGACTACCGAGCTCTTTGCCGATTTGAATTTGACCAATAAAGTGAGTCAGTTGTTTGCCGAGTTGACCGATGCTCATCTCTCTTCTGTGGGGGGGGATCTTGAGACAAAAAGCGCTGAAGTCTCCTCTTTAAGTCCCCAAGAGAAAGAGGCAAAAATCAAAGCGTCTCAGCAGGCAATTGAGGCGATAAAAGCCCAAGAAGAGGTTGCTAAAGAGGCGCAACAGAAGCTTCAAGAGGAAAAAGCTAAAGAGCAGGCCCGTTTAAAAAAGCTTAATCTTAAGCGGAGTCGGCTTTTGGCTGAACTTGAAGAGGTGGATCGCTATCTTTCTGAGAACAATATCTGGTCCAAAGTCTACTCCAACTATGAAACCTATAAAGATTTGGAGTTTCGTTTAGGAGAGATCAATAAGCGCATTCAGATACTGGAGAATAAACCCTTTAAGACCCCCAAAGATAAAAAAGCACTCAAGCTCTATGAGGAGGAGAAAAAAATCACCAATGGAAAGTTGCTTCAGTTGCAAGAGTACAAAGAGGACCCCTTTAAAAAGCTTTTAACTCCGGATGAGATAGGAGATCCACCGGTGGTTAAGAGCCCATTAGATGTGGTTGCAGCTATCTCGTTTCGAAAGCATCTTGCCACGGTTGAGGAGGATTACAAAGAGCGTTATCGTTCGTTGCAGGAGACGGTTTATAAGTTGCATCAAAAAAAGAGCATTCTCTCACGTCTCAAGGATCTTAATGTGACGGATGATTATATCACCGAAGAGCTCAATGCCATCTCCAAGAAGCTGGAGGTTTACCAGAGAAACTTAGAGATCTTTAAGACCACTCAGAGTGCTTTGGAGCAGAAGATATCGGAGTTTAAACTGCACATTAAGGAGGCGATAGGGAAAGAGGTAGAAAAGGGAATTATTATCGGTTCAATTGTGCTTTTCTTGCTCTTGATCTTTATCTTTATTAAGTACCTTGTACGTAAGTATATGTCCGAAAATGAGCTCTTTTATACCACCAATAAGGTGCTCAATTTTACCTTTATTACCATTGTCTTTTTTATTTTGCTCTTCTCTTACCTTGAAAACGTGGATCACTTGGTAAGTATTTTAGGGTTTGCCTCTGCGGGGATTGCTATTGCCTTAAAAGATTGGTTTATGAGCATGATGGGTTGGGTGGTCATTATCTTCTCGGGCTCCATTCATGTGGGCGATCGTATCAAGGTCTCCAAAGATGGGAATCAATTTGTGGGGGATGTGGTGGATATCTCTATTTTGCGCATGACCTTGCATGAGGATGTTACCTTGACCACCGAATCGGTCAATCGTCGGGCGGGGCGGATTATTTTTGTCCCCAACAACTATATTTTTACCGATATTATCTCCAACTATTCTCACTCTGGGCTCAAAACGGTTTGGGATGGTATCGATTTTATGGTAACATTTGATTCCGATATCTCCAAGGCACAAAGCATTGCCAAGGAGGTAAGCCGAAAATACTCCAAAGGGTATACGGATATGACACGGAAGCAACTTAACCGTTTACGCAGTAAATACAGCATGCGCAACACTTCGGTAGAGCCACGGATTTTTGCTTTTTTGGATCCCAATGGGGTACGTATTTCGGTATGGTATTTGACCAATGCGTACGCGACATTGACATTAAGAAGTACCATTTCAATGGAGATTCTCTCACGAATTCAAGAGGAGGACAAGATCGCCATTGCCTTCCCAAGTCAATCCATCTACGTGAATCAGTCCGCTCCTAAAACACCACTTAAGAGCAGTGAAGTGTTTAAGGAGCAATTTAACAAAGCACATGGAAAAGAGAATGAAAGGTATCAGCCTGATGATTGGGGGCTCTATTAGATAATGAAACAAAAAGTATATTTTAAGACCTTTGGGTGTCGAACCAATCAGTTTGATACGCAGGTAATGATGTCAAAGCTCAACGATTTTGAGTTGACGTTTAACGCCGAAGATGCCGATCTTATTGTGGTCAACTCATGTACCGTAACCAATGGCGCTGATGTTTCAGTACGCGCCTATATTAATGGTGTTCATCGTAAATATCCCCATACTCGAGTGGTTTTGGCGGGGTGTGGATCGCACTCCAAAGGGGAGGCACTTTTTGCCGATAAAAAGGTTTTTGGGGTGATGGGACACTCGGAAAAAGAGAAGATTAACACCATCCTCAAAAAAGAGGAACCTTTTTTTGAGATTGGGGATCTTCAACACGTTGACTCTACCATTGTGGAGGAGTTTATTGGTAAGAGTCGTGCCTTTATCAAGATTCAAGAGGGGTGTGATTTTGCCTGTTCATACTGCATTATTCCTTCGGTTCGTGGTGGGGCACGAAGTCATCGAGAGCAGGATGTATTGTTGCAGATAGAAAAACTTGCAAGCAATGGGTTTGGTGAGTTTATTCTTACTGGAACCAATGTAGGAAGCTATGGGAAAGATCACAACTCCTCCATGGCACAACTGCTCAAAAAAATTGCCCAGATTCGTGGGGTACGGCGGATTCGTATTGGAAGTCTTGAGCCAATTCAGATTGATGATGCGTTCAAAGAGTTGCTTAATGAACCGTGGATGGCACGACATCTGCACATTGCTCTTCAACACACCAGTGACAAGATGTTAACCCGAATGAATCGACGCAATGCTTATGCAGAGGATCAAAAACTTCTTGATGAGATTGCCGGACATGGGTATGCCATTGGGACCGATTTTATTGTGGGGCATCCAGGGGAGGATGAGCGGGCGTGGCAAGAGGGGATGGCAAGGGTACGTGACCTTCCTTTAACCCACATACATGCGTTTTCATACTCCAAACGAGATGGTACCGCATCTGCAGAGATGGATGAGGTGGTTCGTGGAGACATTGCCAAAGCTCGCCATCGAGAATTAACCGCACTGATTCATGCAAAAAATTTAGCTTTTCGTCATGCCCATAATCGTCACCTAGAGGTACTTTTGGAAAAAGGGGAATCGGGATACTATTATGGCTATGATCAGTACTTTAACCGTATTGCCGTACGCAGTGATGAGGATCTCTCTTCGAACTGGATTTTTTTGGAGGAAGTGCGTGTAGAGGATGATCAAAATGTGGCAATCTATCAGTAAAAATTTTAGAATTATTATTATCTCTTCACTGCTTTTGGTGGGCATCTTACTCTATCAATGGTTCTCCTCGTCTGTGACGACGTTGACTCCTAGAGCATATCAAAGATTATTGGAGGAGGGATTGATTGATCGGGTGATGGTTGAGGAACCCTATCTCTATCTTTATACTGATGAGGGGGAGTACCGTATTGCCAAAGAGGCGGTGAACATGGATACTCTTTTTGAGAAGAGTATTGTGGAGTATCGTGAAGAGCCCTTACCCATTTTAGATCTGATGTTATTGATCTTTATTATGCTTTTTTCATTGTATATTTTTCGTGTGATTCGAAAACATCAAGCTCAGAATGAGGAGTTTTTGGTGGAGTCACCGGATGAGACGCAACAGGGGGCACTTCAAACCATCACCCCACAGATTTCAACGGTCAACTTTGCTGATGTTGCGGGGATAGAAGAGGTGAAGGAGGAGCTCGAAGAGATTATTGATTTTTTGCGTCACCCCTTAAAGTACCGTAACTTTGATATTCGTCTCCCAAAAGGGGTGTTGTTGATTGGTCCCCCAGGGGTTGGAAAAACCATGATTGCCAAAGCAGTTGCCGGAGAGGCAGGGGTTCCCTTTTTTTATCAGAGTGCGGCCTCCTTTGTACATATCTATGTAGGGATGGGGGCAAAACGGGTCAGTGAGCTTTTTAAACGTGCCAAAGAGATGGCTCCAAGCATTATTTTTATTGATGAGATTGATGCGGTGGGAAAAAGTCGTGGAGGTAGCAACAATGATGAACGGGAATCAACCCTCAATCAGTTACTTACGGAGATGGATGGGTTTGAGGAGAGCTCAGGGGTGATGGTGATTGCAGCAACCAATAAAATTGAGGTTTTGGATGAAGCCTTGCTACGCTCAGGGCGTTTTGATCGACGTATCCATATACCGTTGCCCAATTTTAAAGAGCGATGCAGTACCTTAGAACTCTATTTCAAAGAGAAGCGACATCGAGTGGATATTGAGAAGGTTGCACACATGACAATAGGTTTTAACTCCGCGGCATTGGCAACGTTGGTCAATGAGTCCGCACTCTATGCGTTGCGAATGGGTAAAGAGATGATTGAGACCAGTGATGTTGAGGCGACCAAAGATAAGGTACTTTTTGGTAAACACAAAATCAAAACCCTCAACGAACAAGAGCAGGAGATCCAAGCACTCTATCAAGCAGCCAAGGCTGTAACCGCAACATGGTTAGAGGTTGATTATGAGAAAATGGGGTTGGTCTCTTCAAATTTGATTCCCCACCATGGAGAGATACTCTCGCAGACCATTTTGGAGAATCAGCTCAAAGTATTACTTTCTGGGCGGATTATGACACAGCGACGCTACCATGAGCTCTTTACCAATGCCAAAGAGGACATTCATCAGGCCAAACAGTTGGTGGAGCAGATTATCGAAGAGTTTGTGATGGCTAATGAGTACTTTTCTTCCGTGACCCATCGAGAGCGTCTCTTACAGACAGCAACGGCAGAGGTGGACTCTTTGCTTAATCAACTTGATCCGGTAATCTCTCAGGTAGAACGCTATTTGTTAGAGAATGAGAGCATTACCCCAGCTGAGACAAAAAGGATTCTTGATGCGATATTTTAATGGCTTTTCATTGGAAGGGGAGGAGGTTTTCTTTCAGGATATCTTGCTCGAAAGTGATTTTTCCGTAGCGGGGTTTTCCTATGGGGCACAGTTGGCATTTGAGTATGTTTACCAAAATCCTTCGGTGCGGGTTGATCGTCTACTGCTGATCTCTCCAGCATTTTTTCAAGATCAAAAACCCAGTTTTATCCGAACACAATTACGCTACTTCAAAGCCGATCCCAAAGGGTATGGGGAGAAGTTTTTAGAAAATGTACGTTATCCAAGCAGGGTCTCCTTGCGTCCTTATTTTAGGCAGGGGAGTTATGAGTCTCTGGCATCACTGCTTGAGTATGTTTGGGATCCCGTCAAGATTCAAGTGCTTGTGGATCGGGGAGTTATTATTGAGGTTTTTTTGGGGGAAGCGGATAAGATTGTTAGGAGTGATAGGAGTTTGGATTTTTTTAAACCACTGGTAACAACCTATTATCGGAAAGGGGTAGGACATCTCTTGGTTTAAATACGAATAAAGTATAATACGCCTCTAAATTCCATTTAATAAAGTGAGTCCTCATGACCCAACTCTATCCTGTCAAAGTAAGCAATGATTTTATTTTTAACCCCTCAACCCGTGATTTCACGGTGGATGAGATCCCTCTGTACGTATGGAGTGGTGAGGGGGAACACCTGATTGTACATGTGCGTAAAAAGGGTTTGACTACGTGGGAGATGATTGGCGCTATTGCGCGTTATTTAGATATAAAAGTCCGTGACATTGGTTACGCAGGACTCAAAGATAAGCATGCCATGACCATGCAGTACATCTCTCTTCCTGCCAAGGGAAATGAGGAACGGTTGGCTCATTTTACGCATGATCAGATCAAGATTCTTTCAATGCAACGTCACAATAATAAAATTCGGGTGGGACACCTCAAAGGAAACCGTTTTCGTATTCGTCTCAAAAAAGTACTGGGCATTCAACGGGATAAACTTGATTCGGTGTTGGCATGGATTGAATGTTTTGGGGTACCTAACTATTTTGGTGATCAACGTTTTGGACAGGATGGTAAAAATTGGCAAGAGGGAAAAGCCATTCTTGAAGGAAAACGTAAAATCCGTAACCGTAAGACCCAGACCTTTTTGATTCATGCGTATCAGAGTCACCTCTTTAATGGGTGGCTCTCCAAACGGATTGAACTCTCCATACTTTTAGAGAGTTTTTCGGAAAAAGAGGTTGAACAACTCTGGAAGCTTCCTGCAGGTACGCTCACGGGAGTAAAAAAACAGCCTCACTTTTTCAAACTCTTGGAGGGGGATTTAATGATGCACTATCCGTTTGGTCGGGTGTTTGCTTTGGAGTCACTGAAGATAGAAGCGAAGCGTTTTGCAGGCTTTGATATTGTCCCCTCGGGACTCTTGGCAGGCAGTCGAGCGAGTCGTGCTACTGGAGTAGCAGGAATTATTGAATCCTCTTTTGATGCTAAGATCCCCGATCATGGGGATCGACGCTATGCGTGGGTGAGGGTAGAGGAGATCAAAAAACGCTACGTGGAAGAGCGAGCTCACTATGAGCTTGAGTTTACCTTGCCCAAAGGGGCGTACGCTACTAATGTATTGGATGTTTTACGAGGGGGAAAAGGATAGGGGAGCTTATTGGAAATGTGACTTTAGTCTCATCTTTTTTTGCTGGAGCTAAAGCACCACTTCCATTTTTATTGATCTGCATGGTAGGTTAAAACGGCGCTATTGGAAATGTAACTTTAGTCTCATCTTTTTATAATAAGTGATTTTTTTGATGAAAAATTATGTATGTATAAGAGTGGAGCGGGAAACGAGACTCGAACTCGCGACCCTCAGCTTGGAAGGCTGACGCTCTAGCCAACTGAGCTATTCCCGCATCTTTTTGACTACATACTTAACAACGAAGGTAGATTTTTTTTGGTTGCGAGAGGCGGATTTGAACCACCGACCTTCGGGTTATGAGCCCGACGAGCTACCGAACTGCTCTATCTCGCGATCAATCTGTTGTTGGAGTGAAAGTATATCTAAAGAATCTTCAGATAAACTTAAAGTCCAAAGTGGATGGGGTAGAGGGATTCGAACCCCCGAATATCGGTACCAAAAACCGAGGCCTTACCGCTTGGCGATACCCCAATCAATAAAAAAATTAAATAACGTTTGGTTGCGAGAGGCGGATTTGAACCACCGACCTTCGGGTTATGAGCCCGACGAGCTACCGAACTGCTCTATCTCGCGTCCTACATGGATGGGGTAGAGGGATTCGAACCCCCGAATATCGGTACCAAAAACCGAGGCCTTACCGCTTGGCGATACCCCAAAATATGTTACACATCTGTTTGTGTGGACGGCATTATAGAGAAAAAATTTAAAAATGTCAAGGGTTTATATTAAAAAAATAGTATAATGGTTCCTATTTATAAGATAAAGGTACAAATATATGTCAAATAAAGCGATAGAGCGTGTTGAAATTGCCATCAATGAGATAAAAAAAGGTCATATGATTATCATGATGGATGATGAGGATCGAGAGAATGAAGGGGACTTGGTCTATGCCGCGACATTTTCTACACCGGAGTTGGTTAATTTTATGGCGAAAGAGGCACGGGGGTTGATCTGTACACCGGTGAGTCGTGCCATTGCCAAAAAACTGGACTTAATCCCCATGGTCAGTAATAATGACTCCAATCATGAGACCGCATTTACGGTCTCGATTGATTCAGCCAATGCTGAGACAGGCATCTCTGCCGTGGAGCGGGACGATTGTATCTCCAAGCTTGCCAATCCGTTGACCAAAAGTGAGGATTTTGTCCGTCCTGGTCATATCTTTCCCTTGATTGCCAAAGATGGTGGGGTGTTGGTACGAACTGGACATACCGAAGGATCGGTGGATATCTGTAAATTGGCAGGATTGGCACCGGTGAGTGTAATCTGTGAGATTATCAAAGATGATGGAACGATGGCTCGTCATGATGATCTTGAACGTTTTTCTCAGAAACACAACATGCCCATTGTCTACATCTCTGATCTGGTGGAGTACCGTCTTGCCAATGAGAAGTTGGTGGTATGCGTGGCAAAAAAAGAGATCGAAATGATGGGAGAGCGTGTTGAGAAGATCAATTATGAGGATCACTTGGGCAGAATCCACAAGGTGATTAAATTTAAAGAGGTCGGGGAGACCGCTAATGTCAAGTTTCATAATGTGGGATTGGATGTTAATCTCATTATTAACTCGAATCGCTTTGAGAACATGCAAAAATCACTGGAGTACCTCAGAGCACACGGGGGAGTATTGATCTTTTTGGACACCAAAATTATCTCCAAAGAGCAAGCCAAAGAGTTTGGTATTGGGGCACAGATACTCAAAGACCTTGGTATCAAAAACATTAAGCTTTTAACCGAAAATCTAGAGACCGAGTTTGTTGGTTTGGCGGGCTTCGGGTTGAATGTGGTTGAGAAAATAGACTTTAAGTCTTAAAGAGCTACTAAATAAGAGTCTTTTACTCTTATTTAGAAAAAAGCCCCCTTTCCCATTCAAATTTATTTATTATTATGATAAACTTATCCTTATAATTTCTCATTGATTAAACTCGAGAATAAATAAAAATAAGGAAAAGATATGTCAGAACAACAGATATTCTACCCCAACCCAGAGTTTGCTAAAGATGCTGTGATTAATTCCATGGATGCTTATTGGGCACTTCAAAACCGTGCCATTGAAGATTATGAAGGCTTCTGGAAAGAGTTTGCTGATGAAAAAATTGATTGGATTGCTCCGTATGATAAGGTCTTGGATGAGTCCAATGCTCCCTTTTATCAATGGTTTACTAACGGAAAACTCAATGTCTCCAATCAATGTATCGATCGTCACTTAGCCGACAAAGCCGATCAGGTGGCGATTATTTTTGAGGGGGATAAAGGGGATGTTCAAAAAATCACCTACCAAAACCTCTCTGATCGGGTCAATCAGATGGCAAACCTGCTCAAAAACCAGTTTGGCATACAAAAGGGAGATCGTGTGGTACTCTACATGCCCATGATTCCTGAAGCTGCCTATGCAATGTTGGCGTGTACCCGCATTGGGGCAATTCACTCCATTGTCTTTGGTGGATTTAGTGCCGATGCCCTGCGGGATAGAATCGAAGATGCCAAGGCAAAGTTGGTCATTACCGCCGATGGAGCCTTCCGTAAAGGAAAGCCCTACATGCTCAAAAAGGTGGTCGATGACGCATTGGCATCGGGAGGTGATTCGGTTGAGGCAGTCTTGGTGGTCAAACGAAATCATGAACCCATTACATGGGTTGAGGGGCGAGATTATGACTATGAGACCTTAGCCGATGTGGAATCAACCGAGTGTCCGTTTGAGCCAATGGAGAGTGAAGATCCGCTTTTTTTACTCTACACGAGTGGCTCCACGGGTAAACCCAAAGGGGTACAGCATTCACACGCGGGGTATATTCTCTGGGCACAGATGACCATGGAGTGGGTTTTTGATCTACGCGAAGGGGATGTCTATTGGTGTACCGCAGATATTGGTTGGATTACGGGGCATACCTACATCATCTATGGACCTTTGGCAGCGGGGGGAACGACGGTGATGTTTGAGGGGGTTCCCACCTATCCGGATGCAGGACGAGCATGGAAGATGGTACAAGACCATAAGATTACACAGTTTTATACCGCCCCCACAGCGATTCGACTCTTGCATAAGACAGGAGAGGATGAACCCAAAAAGTATGATCTTAGCACCCTACGTGTCCTTGGAACCGTAGGCGAGCCTATTGATCCTCCTGCATGGAAGTGGTACTACGAGGTGGTGGGCAACGGCAAATGTGCTATCGTGGATACCTATTGGCAGACGGAGACAGGGGGGCACATGATCTCGCCACTCCCTGGGGCAACACCGATTAAGCCCGCCTGTGCGACCTTCCCACTCCCTGGGATTATGGCAGAGATCCTCGAAGCGGACGGTACGCCTACCCCTGTAGGTGAGAAGGGGTGCTTGTGCATTACTCGACCGTGGCCAAGCATGATTCGCACCATCTGGAATGATCCTGAGCGGTTTGTCAAATCCTATTTTGGTGATTGCAAAAAAGATGGCAAACCCGTCTACTTCACAGGAGATGGTGCAATGAGGGATGAGGATGGATACATCACCATCACAGGACGAACCGACGATGTGATCAATGTCTCAGGTCACCGCATTGGAACCGCAGAGATTGAGTCTGCCATCAAAAACGTAGCCTCCATTGCTGTCTCGGCAGTGGTTGGAAAACCCCACGAGATCAAAGGAGAGGGGATCTTTGCCTATATCGTCCTCAAAGAGGAGGGCTTAAGCAAAGAGGCGGTCAAAATAGAGATCAACACCGTCCTCAAAAAAGAGATCGGAGCAATTGCCTTGTGCGATGATATTGCCATTGTGCCCGATGTCCCAAAAACCCGCTCAGGAAAGATCATGCGTCGAATTTTGCGTTCGATTGTCAAAGGAGAGGCAATTACCCAAGATACCTCTACGCTTGAGGATCCATCTATTGTTCCTGCGATAGAGAAGATTGTCAAAGAGGGATAAGCCTCTCTTTTTTTGAAAAAACATAAACCAATAGAGGGTGTGTAAAAAACACCCTCTTATCTCCTTCTATTCTCTTTTTTCCCTTTATCTCTTTTGAATGTTTCGATCTTTATTATTTTTTTATATGGGATTTTATATGATTGGGGTAGATGAACGGTGGGGGAGAATATTGGGAATTAGAGAAACACTATCACAGAAGTGGCAAACGCCATATTTTCAACAGAAATTAAAAAGCATTAGAGTTCTTGCCAGACTAGGAAATGTGGCTTTAGCCTCATCCTCTTTTGGTGGAGTTAAAGCACCACTTTCAACAAGGTTCAGGATTTAGTTACTCCAACTTCAATATGGGAGCTAGTGAAGAGGAGATATATTTAAAGTAAAAAGGATTTAAAATGATACAAATCAAAAGTTTAGTTCAAGAAGATGAAAATTTATATTTAGAGTTTAAATCTAAATGGTATTGGAAAAATGATGAAAAACCGACAGTAAATCAATGGGGAGAATTTTTAAAAGATTTTGTTGCATTAGTAAACTGTAGTATAGAATATGTGGAATCCTCAAAATATTTAATTATTGGAGTAGATGAGTCTGAAACTATTTTAGATAGAAGAATTGTACCTATTGATGTAAAAAGTGATAAATATATTACATTAGAAAGTCTAAAACGAGAAGTTATAAAGAAATTAAAAACTTTTTTTTATACAGAATCAAATAATGAACTAGATATAGATTTTAATATTTCTTATCAAAAAGTAAATTTGAAACAGATATTGGTATTTGAAATCAAACCGACAAAAAATATTCTAATTCTAAAAAAAGATTTGCAAGTAAAGTCCCGAACAGAAACTAAAAATCATGTATTTATACGAAGTATTAAGCACGACGGAGAACCAGAGGTTATTCATGCTTCACCTAAAATATTAGAAGAGTTAAGGAAAAAAGTTACTTTATATAGAAAAAAAGTAGAGCAAGAAGAAAGAAAAGAAAAAAGTATACAAAAGACTATCGAATTATTTATTCAAAGAAATCAAAACTTTTATTTAGATACTGAAAATGTAAAAAAAGAGAAAAAAGCTAGTGAAGGAATTTTATATGAAGTGTATCCAGTAAAATCAGATTTTAGTGATGATATTGATTTTATATATATTTTTGATAATACTAATCAAATAAAAACTGCTAATTATCTAAAGAAGAATAATATTATTTCAAAAAACAGTAAAAAATTTGTATTTATAGATTTTGGTTTAAAAAAAGATATTAAAGGAATTAAAGAAAAATTCGATGCAGATAATGTTTTTTCATTAGATGAATTTGCATTAAAATATCTATATAAAGATTATTTAAATGAAAATATTTATCATGATGGAAATTTTAAAAAACATAGTGAAGTAAAGAACTTTGTTGAGCCTTTTTCTACAGCTTCAGAGAAAAAAAGTGCATTTATAATATTATCAGAGTGGTTTAATACGGAATCTAATCCTCTAATGGTTGTTAAAGGATTTGGTGGAGTAGGAAAAACAACATTGATAAAATATTTTTTAGACTATGTGTATGAAGAAAATGGAAAAGAAAATAAAATCTTATTTATAGATTCTAAAAATATTTTATCTGAAATATCTAAAGTTGGTAAGGTAAATAATATTTTTGATTTTTATTCAGCTTTAGCAAAAAAAGCAAACTTAGAAAAAAAGTTTGATAAAAAGTTATTAGAATTATCTCTCGATAATGGAAATCTACTATTAGTATTAGATGGTATTGATGAAGTTATTGCCAAATTAGGTTCTAATTTTGATATAGAAAATTTCATAAAAACTATTTATGAAAATTATTCTATGGGTAATCAAAAAACAAAAATAATAGTGACATGTAGAGATTATTTTTGGGATAGTAGTACAATAAATCATGATAAGATTTCAACACTTGAATTAAAGGCATTTACTGAAAAGTTAGCAAAAGAATTTTTCTTAAAATATTTTGAACAAAACTCTAAAAATTTTAATAATGCTATGAAATATGCTAAAGAATTTGCTTTACTTCAAGATAAGAAATCACTTAAAAAAAGAGATAAAGATAGATTAGAAAAAGATGATATATTCATTCCTTATATTCTAGATGTAATAGTTGATATTATTAAACAAAATAAAGATGAAGAGTTAGATGATGTACATTTTAATGATATAGAAAGTAATATTTTAAATTTAAGTATTAATAATGATTATTTTGTAGGTCGTATTTGTAATCGAGAAATTGAGAAGTTAGATAATTTAAATATTGATTCTCAATTAAAATTTTTTATGAATTTGGCTGTCTCTTTAGGAGGATATGCAAATATAAAATCGAAAAATAAATTATTTAGAGGACTCCCTGTACAGGAATCAGAATTAATAATGGAAAAATTTAAAGGTCATCCTTTACTCTCTTTTGATAAAGATACTTTTTCTTTTAGGTATGATTTTTTCAAAGAATATTTTATGAATTTATATATTAGTAATATATTGCTTAGTCAAGATTTAGATTCTATTTCTGATGATTTTAAAGAACTTATCCAAGAATATATAAAGTATGATAATAGTTTTACAAGCTTTGTTTGTCAACGTTTAAAATTTAATGAAGAAATGCAAATATTTATAATTGATATTATTTCTCAATGGATTAAGATTTTAAAAGAAAATGAAAGAGAAGAGTTAAGACAACTTATTTCCTCAATAATAATTATTTTAATGGTTAGCTTAAATTTTTCTAATGAAAAAAATGATAAAGAGGTTAGAACAAATTTATTAATTGATATCTTTGGACCTAATTTGGAATATTTGAGTTTAATTAATATTTTTAGCGAAGAAAAACAAAAAAATGAACCTATATTTGACTTTAAAAATAAAACTATTATAAATGCCTATTTTGATAATTATGGATATTTTTGGGAGTGTGATATTAATGAAAAAACAGAATTCTATAAAAGTACATTTATTCATTTAAAACCTAGAAAAGGAGTTACTATACCTAAATTACATAAAAGATTGTTTAGAGATTGTAATACATTAGGAATAGATGAAATTATAAGAAAAGAAGATATTGATAGAGAAAATGAAATGGAGAATATTAAAAATAAATTATTTAAAATTTTTAATTTATTTTTAACGGGAGGGACATTTAAAGAACAAAAACAAGATGATATAAGATATAAAAGTAATAAGTATGGAGCAATTAATATTTTAGATATTTTAATTGATAAAAAAGTTATTACTAAATATGTAAATCCTAAAAAACCTACTATGAAGCAATATATAGTTTCGTCTGATTATTTTAATATCTGTAAAGTTCTTGAACAAAGAGGGGAAAATATAGAATTTAAAAAAGTATTAAAACTATTTTAATTTAAATAAGGTTCAGGCAAAGGCAGAACCAAAGTAGAGGATGAGGTCTTTAAAAGACTAAAAGAAAAAATGGCACAAACCCCACAAAAAAAGTGGACGCTAAAGGAACAACAAATCTATATAGAAGAGCAAAGTGGAGAGCAGATAACCCTACAAGCTATAGCGTATCGGATGAAGAGGGTTTAAGATGATGTTTTTAATTTTAAATATGGAGTTGTTGTAGGTCGGGGAGAGGGTACTCCGACCTACGGTGACTCAATATTTTTAGTTAATGAGGGTTGGGTTGAATGTAGTGTAATAGTGTGTCCCTTAAAATATCCCTAAAATATTGACCTCTTTAGCCCTTTTAGATATACTTAAATATGAAAAAATCTACCTATAAACCACCGTATACCATTACTTCTAAAATACTCAATCTTACGGTACAAATCAGTGAACCTGAGTTCGACAAAAAAAGCTATAAGCAGAAGAAAAGAGAAGCCGTCGTATAGTTTTAAAGCAAAAAATCTAAAGCGACGGCTAAAAAATGTTAACAAAAATATTCTGTGAGATAGATGACTTT
>Ga0256843_1000097_pt1 | contig 73640 bp, 71 predicted proteins | sample AlvinellametaG_FD_191572 | JGI IMG/M metagenome (GOLD analysis project Ga0256843, IMG submission 191572) | Pompeii worm associated microbial communities from hydrothermal vent at the East Pacific Rise, Pacific Ocean - Alvinella | ecosystem: Host-associated > Annelida > Integument > Unclassified ... | reverse complement strand
TTTCTTTCAAGTTGTTGGAAACACACAACTACAGTGCTGCAAACAAAGAAGTTCGATACACTATTAACAAAAATGACAAAATAGGACAAATAACACTACTAGAACACAAGTCATATCTCTTTGATATTGATACAGATGAAGAGCGTGTCGATGGGTTTGGTAGTACTGGAGTGTAAAATGTAAGGCATAGTAAAGTATGTATCAACATCAACAGTCATACGTTTAAACCACTTCAAGAGTTTTCAGAAGCTGTAAAATATGAAACATCATATCAGCCACAAACAGCTGAAAATGTTGGGATTGTTAAGATTGACAGATATAAAGATAATCAATTAAGATATGAAGTAATACATATGGGTATTGATTATAAGCCACTTTAACCTACATAAGGGTATGAAGATACAGCCCATTGAATACATACTTGCTAACAATCTTGGCTTTTGTGAGGGTAATGTTATCAAACATACTAGTAGATATAAAGATAAAAATGATGAATAAGTTTATAAAAACTTATGTATAATAAGAGTACAAATAAACAAACAAGGAAATACAAGTAATATGAAAACACAAACAACATACGTACAACTACATATGCTAGATACAATGGATAAGACAGATATACTAAAATATAAAAATAAGATAAACAATTCTAAACAATTGCCTTTGGCATTAAAACATGACTTGCTTACAAAGATAGATAAACGTATAGAAGAATTAGAAAACAAAAACGAGGTCTAAAAACCTCGCAATACGTGTAAAATAGGTATATCGAAAGATCTTACAAACAGGTTAGAAGTGTTAGTGACCCAATATACAGGGTTAGCGCGTTTTCCTAGCTCAGATATAAAAGAACTGTCAAGAGTATCAGTAGGTACATAATCAGTGAAATTTTTTCCTAAAGTATCTATAATAACTCGTACAGGTTTTTCTTTAATCAGGTCCCAATTAACTCTTTGAATATTAGCAAAATATGTCCAGAAAGCTTCAGGAGCTGTATTGTTAAGGTATCTGATAAATCTGCTCGATGTTACTTTAGAGTAATTTATAAAGTTATCTGTTACTTTACGAAGCATTTCTTTTTTAGTTTTACCATTAGCTATACCATGAAGGTATATAGCAGCTCTAAAGTGAAAATCAGATTCTTGCATAGTATGTATTAAGATTTTACCTGCTGTAGATTTTCTTGTCAAAAAGATAGTATTTATGACGGATTCAAGAGTAGTGTTTTTAGATAATAAGTTATCAAACTTGCTTGTAATAGCTTTAGTAATAGTGTTGTTGTCTTCTTCTACATCTATATCTTCAGAAATAACCTGATACAATCCTGCATCAAATAACGGCATTAAGGGATTATCGTTTTGCTTTGCTTTAAGCATTGCTATACGTTTTTCTATGCTGTGTTTACGAGAACTGGTTTTTTCTGAGTCTGCTCTTATTTCTAATAGCCTAATATTACGCTCAAGCTTTTTCCAGTCTTCAAGATACAATTTACTGGATGCTAAATATCTACCTGCATCTCTTGGAGGTACTCCAGAAAAAAAGAAAAATTTAGCATTAGACATTATGTTATTCCATTGCGTTTCTAATGTTTTAACTACAACATTGCTTTTAGCTATGCTAATAAGATCTATCCAATATCTTTCAATAGTTTTGAACTGTTTTACACGTTTCATTGATATTTTTTTAAATATAGGTAGTTCAGTAATACTTGGTTCATCATATCCGAACAGCTGAGTAAGTAACTCTTTACGTATTTTTATATGTCTATACGTACCATTTTTTCCGTATTTATTATCAGAAGATTTGTTGATGTCTATTATATAGTTTTTAGCATCGTCAGGTAATAGTCCCCACAATTCTTCACCTTCAGTACGTGCACCGTTATCGACAACCTTACCTTCAGGTGTAATAATTTTTTCAGGTGCGTGAAGTACTAAAAACTCATAGTCAGGTTCATCTACGTGCTTATCAGTATCTTCTAGTATTATATCTATGATTTCCCTATTATGCGTATTTGTACGTAATTGCGATTCTTTCTGTCCTATGCTACGAGATAGATTTTCAATACCACGTACTTCTATACCTTGTAACTCCTCTCTTTCGTTGATAGGGAACTCATACCTGAAATCTATTATCTCACCTTCTGAGTTGTACACTGGATACATGTGTTCATACAATCCACTTTTAGAGTATCTTGCTTCTGCTATAGCAGTTGTTATCCTATCACCTAATTTTTTGCCAGTTAAGTGTGGATTTGAATACATTATTTTTTGACTTAATAAAAGACCGTGAACTTTTAATTGCTGCAAGCCTAGTGTACCGTCAACTCTTTTGTTACTCATACGATCAGTAGTATAAAAAACACCGTAAGGAGTATCATCGGTATCCATAGAATCTTGTTTCATCTTTCTAACAAAATGGTATCCAGCATTTTTAAGTTCTGTTAAATCAGACAATGGAGCAAATATAAGCTCTTTGTCTCTATCATAACGTATATGTCCTTGCCCCTTGACAAGATTGTGTAAATTATCTGCAGTATAAAAATCTTCGTAATGTGCAACAGCAGCTCCAAACGCTGTGTTAATAAATTTTTCAACTCCGTTACGATCTTTAGCTATAAGATCTAGCATCATTTTAAAGTCTTTTTCAGTGTTGTTGTCAAGAGCATATAAGCTTGTAAGCTTATCTATTTTTTTAACTATGTCATTGATATTATATGCTTCTTGTATGTTAGGAAATTCATCAGAAGTTATAACATTAAATGACCCAAAGCGTCTAGCTATGTTTACAGCATTTGTTCTATGTCCTACACCTGTTGTCATATATGAAGCTAAACTTTTGCAGTCATTTACAATTCCATCTCCTATAGTTATCTCATCAAGTAGTGTAGTAGCGATAGCAGTTTTTAATTCATCTTCAATAGATGCTATTTTATTTCTTCTATAATCTGCATTAGACAATAGTTTTTTAAGTTCGTTAACACTAGTAGTAACGCTTTGTATATCTGTACGAAGTATTACCCTATCTAGTACTTTATTATACTCGATATTACGATTATGTTTCATATCAAAATGTTTAAATTCTTCAAGTAAAAATTTTAACGTACCTTTATAATAAATATCTCTAACTCTATCTAAATGTGTTTTAAACTGCATAGCTTTATCACTAATTTCTACAAATGTGCTACTACCTGTTTTGAAGTCTTTTATAACATCTGTTAAATAATGCAAACCTAAAGCATCGAACTGGTGCATAAACTCATTTAACTTTTTGTAAAATTCTTTATTTTTTGTCTTTTTAGATAGATAATATAATTTATTGATATTGTATATAATATCAGCGTAGGCATAGGATTTTTTAAACAAACTTAAATCTTTGGACGTAATATCTTTACGCAGTTTATTGATATTGTTATTCAACTTTTTAGCGACTTTAGCAAACTGTTCTTTATCATCTGGAGATACGTTGATATCAATACTGTTAAAAAACTTTTCAGTACTTTTTGTAGTAAACTTAAAAAGCTTGTTATCTAACTTTTCTAAATTGTTTATAACAGTTTTTGATACTCTTTGGTCTAACGGTTCGTTTATTGTTTCTACTGCTTTGTACCCATATTTTTGATTTATCTTACCTATTTCAAGAAGTAGTCTACCAACTTCTAAATCTACGGTAGCAGTCTTGTCTTTACTTACTTTAAACTTTTTATTAGTTATATTGTTAACAAAATTAACTACTCTCATAAACAATTTATACAAAGTAGATTTTACATTATTATCCATAATGTCAGTTTCATTAGGATACGCTTCGATTTTTGATAAAGCTTTTTTAAATTGTTTGTTTGTCATGGCGTAAGCTAAAAACTCTGCATATCTGGCATTAGCATCTTGTATAGAATAGTCTAGTATGTTTCCGTTAAATATATAATCATACATACGTTTAGCAAGTTGTACATCAGTACTAGAATGATTACTGATACCATCAAGCAAGTCTTTATATGTAAGATTGTCTTTGGCTGTTTCATACAAACTTCGTAATTGATTCTTGATATCAGTAGCATAAATACCTAGCTCTTTGTTGAACACTACACTGGTAAATGCATGAGTATACTCATGTACTAAAGTTTCTTCGTTTGTAAGATTTAAGATACTGGACGCTATACCTTTTGCAGTTGCAATCGATATCTTATTTTTACTATGTTCTCCTACAGGTTCTGTTAAACCTTCAATAAAGTCTTTAGTAACGTTGACAGAATAAGATCTAAGTTCTTTTACAGTACTTTGAAATTGAGATAGTACATCATGTAAGTACTTACTATGGTCTTCATCGTAGTAAGCAGACTCTCTGTCTAATTTATTTAGCTGAGTAATTATAGTATTAACATCACCTTTAAACAACTCTTTACCTGATATAAGTTCATGCAAAACAGTACTATCTACATCACTAAAATTAAAAAGAGTATCAGAACTATTACTACGATTTAGTACAGATTTGTTTTTAATTCTGTCATAATAGGCTGCATTAGCCTCTTTTACGATAATGCTTGGATCAGTATCAGGGTTCATACTAATTACCTTATCTATCTGTTCCTTTGTAAGATGTGTGCTACATTGCATGGTTAACACTCCTTTACTAAATCTGTTATAAATTGTACAGTAGCATCACTTAAATTGTTGTATGAAAACGTTTTGCGTAAAGTTTTAGGTAAATTTTCTTCAACAATATTATCGATTACTGGTATAATGTAAGCAGGATCGCTATAGATGCCTAAATACTCTTTTAGTTTATCGAATAATTCATGTAATTTGCTACGAGTTTTTTGTGGAAAATGCTTAATAAAAGCATTTCTAACATTAGGCTCAGAACTTAAAATAGCTACAATTTCTGCAACATTTTCTAAATCAGTTCCTTTACTAGTCATATATTTAAGCCTATTAAAAAGAGCCATATCATCAAAAGTAATATTACCTGTAACGTCAAAATCTTTAGCTATTTTCTTTACAGCTTTTAGTAAATACTTTACTTCATTACTGTGTATATTACGTGATAAGTAATCATATGTAATTCTATGACGAATTTCATGCGCTAAATAGACTTCGTATTCTGATTCATCCATATACTCTTTAGGTATAGTAGTAATCACGTCTTTTTGTGGATCATATTCAAACAATGACCCTCTAAAAACTTTAGCATCAGTATGTTGTAGGTATAGTGCATTTGCTTTCTGAATTTCGTACACCTGTTCTATAGTAAGGTCTACTTCATGCAAATAATCATCAAAAGCTTTTAACGATGATGTATTTTTATCACTGGGTTCAAGTATATTGCTCAACATACCTACAGCTGTGTTAGCAGCAGATAAAATTGTACCATAACCATCATAACCTTTCAAAACAGTAGTATAATGCAATTTAGAATCTTTAGAAGAATTGTACTTATATGAACCGTCTAGTAGGTTTCCTCCAGGATCTACTGACTGAAAGTACATCTGAGATACATATAAGTCAGAATTAAATAATTTTTCTTTTAATTTAGAAGCAGTGGAATCATAACCGTCAAGAGTTTTTATGGACGTAATTAATGATTGGAGTAGGTTACTAAAAGACATTAAATCTTCGATTGGTAATGCGTTTAAGTCAGAAGAATTTGTAAATTCAGTAACTTCTTTTAAGGTGCGTAAACTACTTTTTATTACTTCTTGAAGTGGACTATAGTCTTTAGCCATAGTAATCCAAGCCTTGTTATAAAGTGAAACACTGTCTACAATATCATCTATAGATGTCATTAAACCATCGTGGATACCTATACCATCAAACACGGATAGTGGATGGGCTATAACACCAGAATCAAAAAAGTGTACAGGTAAAACCATTCCAGAAGAAACTGCCTCTACTAAAGAATATACTTCTATAGCTGAGTTATGCATTTTACCTGCAATACGTATAGCACCTGTAGGAGAAACGTTTCCTAGCAATTCTTTAGAACCTTTACGCGCCTTTTCAAATGAAGCTATCAACATTCTTGCTTTGTTACCGTCTGATTTATTTAAAGCTGTATTGATTACAGGAAATACATCAGATAAGTCAGCTATCATACCGTATAGTTCTTTTTTAGTGACTGGTGGCACTAGTGTAGCACTGCCATATTTGTTTACTAAGTAATTATATCTTTTTTGTAGTTTATTATCTAACAAAAGTTTTCCTAGTTTAAACTGAGTAACTATAGCACTGTTAAGGTTATTATTAAGAGAAATATATTTACCAAGAAATTTATCAAATGTAACCTCTAAAGCCTTGTATGCAGATTCAACTGCACCAGAAGACGGACTTAGTATATTGCCTTTAGAATCTTTTAAAGGGTACGGAGAGTTGTACATAATATAAGATTTAAGACGTGACAGTTCTTTAGAAGTTAATTCAAAATTAGACGGATCTGACATAAGCCTATCTATAATACTATGTTGAGTATCGGCAAATAAAAACAGTTTATCTTTTATGTATATAGGTAGTGTAGTATTGTCAATACTATTGTCAACAGTGTCTTGGTAGTAATTGTTAACTAAGTCATAAAAATTTATTTCTGCAGACTGTATGATATTGTCTACAATGCTTTTTATACCAGCGCCATAATCAGCTACCATTACAGGTGATTTCATGAACGATCTGCTTATGACACCACCATTGAAGTCAGGATCTATGAGTACTTTTAAAGCTTCTGGTATATTTGAAAACGATTTTAAAGTATCTGTAAATATTTTGGCTGGATAGTTATAAGCATCGTAAGTACTGCTGTCTGTTTCAAACTCAGCTACGTTTTTGAATCCAGATTTTCCTTCAACGTATACACCTACTCGCTCAAGTTCTTTAACATATTCGTCAAATGTGTCAAACAATGGAAATAGTACAAGTTTAATACCTCTACCAGAAGTTTTACCGTCACCTTCAGGCATTATTGAAGATTCGTGAGAACTGTTTAACATGTCAGTATTTATAACATAATCTAAAAATTCTACTGAACCTGATATAGCAAGTTCAGGATCTTCTTTATTATATTTACTAGTGACATAATCTATAATAGAGACTAACGCGTTAACGTACTCTGCAGTATTTCTAACACTGTCTATAGTAGTATTATCATCACTTTCTTTAATAATATTATATACATCAGATAATTCGTCAGTTACGTTATTTAGTATATCATCGGAAATACGTTTGTAACTATTTATAGAGTCAGATGGAAGCATTTTGTCAGTTTTAACACCAAAAGACTGTGCGATAGCAATTTTAAAAGTATTTATATTAGCACTGTTGACAGGTGTTGTTTTTGCGTATACTCCCATACGATGTAGTTTTTTATCTTGATAGTTAAACTTGTTGCTGTCTAAGTAAAATCTTCCGTTTGCAACAATATCAAATTTAGCGTACATAGGATTATTTACACCAAATTCTGATACGGCGTCAAAGTAATTGTCAACAAGATCAGTTATCATTTTGTTTTTGCCGTTGACTTTTTCTTTAAGACCTTTAATCACTGTAGATGGATCTATATACCCAAGAAGCTTCGTAAGATGTGTTGAACCGTCATCATATACTATTGAGTTGAGAGATTCTATGGCTTTTACGTATCCTGGTTTATGATACATTCCAGTAGTACCTAGACGTTTTAAAGCATTTCTATGTACAGTACTAACCTCATTGTCACCAATTACTGACGTAGCTCCTTTAATATTTAAGTTTTTATAGTCTGTAACAGGATATTTATACATACCATACTTATCTTCAGCAGTATGAGTAGCAAGCTCCATTTGTGACCTTATACTAGATACAGAGTTCTTATCTCCTATATTGACATGCAATTTATTGTTGTATTGAGAAACTATTTTTACAGTATTAGTAACACTGTCGTCGTTCTTATAATATTGTTTAGGAAATATGACAACTTTAGTGTCTGGATTAAGTAACGTTACATTAGTAAGCATGTTATTTTTATCAACTTCACGCAGGTACATTACACTAAATCCAGGGATTGAATGCAACCCTATCATACCTAGTTCTGCTATAAAAGTTTCCATTATGTTATCGTTATTAAAAACATCACTGTCAGCAGGTTTAAGTCCTAGTAGCTTAAAGGCTTTTATACCTATTTCTTGTACTGTTGGATTATATAGAGCGTCAAAATTTCCAACAGATTTACGTAATGATGGAGATATGTAAGATTTTTTATCTTTGAAAGTAAGTGCTCGTACAGCTTCGTCACTTCTGTTACCAGGTAGTAGTGGGACTACGTAATCAGAAAGCACACTAGCTGTAGCAAGTGCAATAGCTTTAGGAATATTTACATCAACAAACTGTCTATGTTTTATATTGTTTCCATTGCTGTCGAGCGATGTTACGTCAGTAAACGTAGTAGTTATAAAACTTTGCCAACCAGTAGTTACACTATACCCAGAAGAAGGATTTATAAAGGTTTTATCAAAATTGTCATTAACAGAGATATTGTTTATAAGGCTATGGATATTGTCAAATATTATCTTTATATGAGGGTCTGTTGTGTGATCTACGTTATTTAGATTAGACCTTGTGTTTGGATTTGCAGTAAAATGAGTAGATAGTGAAACATTATCGACAACTGCTTTATGTAAAGCTGTAACATCTTTGGCGTCAATACTTTTATACCTATTTTGTAAAAACTTTGCTATATCCTCATTGGATACTTTCATATTACATTTACCCATCTATTTACAACCCCCTAAAAATTCGTGTAAAGACTCTAGTGTATCGGTAGATACGTTATACTTATCAACAAGGTCCTTACTAGCTACACTATCTTTTACAGAAGTAAGATTTGCTACTTGTTTATTACGTTTACTACTATAAAACGATGCCTCATTCCTAAATCGTTTAATGCGACTTTCTATGCTAGATTTTCTTTTACTGTATGATTCAGTATCAGATACAAGGTTAAAATATTCATTACCAGATAATTGCATGGCAGTATTAAACAGTTCTTTATTGTCTGTTATGTCACCAAGCAGTACAGCATCTTTGTTCTTGGTATTTTTTAACCTGCCTGAAGAAACTATCCTACTACCTGCAAGCGTATTAAATGTTTTTGTAGCTTTTCTTTTACTACTTGTAGATAGTTTTTTATAAGTGTCAGTATACTTATTAAGCCATTTATTGATGTTATTTAGATGAAGTTTTACATAAAAGTTACGCACATTGTTGAGTTTATTTGCAGAAGCAGTTAGCTCTTTTTTTACATTGTGTAATGAAATAAGCTCATTAGCTAAATCTACTAGTAAATTTAGCTGCGTTTTTTCATCAATTGATATACTGTTATCAGTATCAAGTAGTTTATTAGCAGTTATTTCAATTACTCTAGCACTTTCAACTAGGTTTGACTGCGTATAAGATTCATCAATTAAAACATCAATCAATTCTTGTGTAGACATGTTTAGATTCAATAAATTGTTACTACGAGTTACGGCATTGTTTAATGAATCTTTTTCATAGCTACTTTCGTCTTTGACAGTAACTGATTTCCTTCTTTTTTCATTTGTTGTACCTTCTTTAGTCTTTCTTTTAATGCCTTTATTTGAGGTTTCATGCTTACCACCATTCCTTGCTTTTAGTTTACCTTTATTAATAAAAAGTTTTATACCACGTTTATCAGCGACTTTTTTTGTATAATTTTTATGTAATTTTGTCTTTGCTACTATGCTGTTTTTTACGTCTACATCTTCTCCACCGTTAAGTAAGTTATCAATAACTTGTTCAATTGCTTTAGCGTCATGAGATGATAATTTATTGGATGACTGTACATTGGAAGTACTTATTTTGTCTGTAACAGACTTAGGTTTGTCTTTACTACTGTTTTGTACAATATTATTAGCAGGTTTAGTTGCAGTATTACCAGACGTAGGTTTTTCTGTATTCACAAATATAGAACCGTCACGTACACTTAGCTTAATGCCAAGTTTGTTAGCTAGCTCTCTGGTGTATTTTCTATGCACAGCTGATTTTGTAAGTAAACTGTTTAACGATAATGAAGAGTTGTTGTTAGCTGATTCAGTCAAAAGCTGTTTTATAGAATTTTTCTCATTATCTGGTATACTGTCATAATTGTCAACTGATTTAGTAGCTTGTACTGTACTACTGGTACGTGTATTATTATCTATGCCATTGCTAGAAGGCTTGCCTAACGCCATCTCAAGTATGTTGTTGTATAAATCTATATCTGTTTTTATATTTTTTAAAAAACTATCAGACTGTTTTCCGTTGTATACGACGTTATGTACAGTACCTTTTGGTGTTTTATAGTTTACCTTTACAGGGACATTCCCATTAGACTCGTACTTATCTTTAGACTTAATAAGAGCATCGTATTTAGCTACTTGTGATCCTATAAATCTATTTATATTGTTTACAGCTGCTGTAGTTTGCTCTTTTGTATTATCTTGATTAAGCAACGGTTTAATCATATGCATAATACCTGTACGGTATCCGTCATCAGTGTACCCACCAAACAATCCTTGAATACGAGTAGTGTTAATACTAGACTTTATGTCATCTCCTACAGTATCTACGCCACTATCTCCAATTACACCTGTAGATTTTACAGCAGGGTGTTCTGCAACATATTTCTCGATTTCAAGGTATCTTTTAAGCTTGTTAAGTTTGTTGTCTGATGGACTTTCTTTCAACTGCTCAGATACTGACATTAGATCTTTTTCTATAGAGCTGACAGGTCTACTATTTAACGTATATCCTGTATCTGGATCTTCTAGGTATTCGCGCATTTCCATAAATTTGGCAATACCTGCACTGTAATCGTTTCTTTTACTTAGTAGATTGGTTTTATCTTCTTCTGTAAGCTCGTTGTTGTCATCACTAATAATAGAGTCTATGCGCTTTACTTCATCTCCTAGAGTAAGCACATAGTTATCAACAAGATTTCGATTTGCTTTAAGTTCATCTGGCGTAAACAGTTCGTTGACAGGTGTGTCAGCAGTATTCATAGCAGTTTCAATACTATTTATAACTACATTATGGTCTTCTGCAGGGACACCTGTCTCGTTGGCTATTGACTGCTTAAGTGAAACTCCGTTGTCGGAAGTTATAGTATTTACAGCATCATACGTATTTGATGTACCACTATTTATCATGTTAGTAAATGGTTTAATAGATGCTCTAGGTGTAGACATATGTACACCTGAAGATAGTCCATATATAGAACCTTTTAAACCGTCGTTAAATGCCTTTTTTACGCTTTCTGTAAAAGTACTTTCGTCTTTATAGCTAGAGTCAAAACTCTGTATAGCACTTTGTACAAATTCTGCAGGAAATTCAGCTATACCACCTTCAAGCATGCTAAGACTACCTGCAACAAGCCCTGTTACGAATTTTTTAGCCTTCGTTTTACCCATACCTGCAACAAGTTCTGATACTCCTTGTGGAGTACCTGCTAAAGCAAGTTTATCACTCCATAGCTCTAACTTAGCTCCTACAAAGTTAGCGCCGTAACCAAGTAAAGCGTGTGTGAGTGTAGGCATGTCACCATATTTTTTCTGGTATTCATCAAGATCTTGTAAAGACATATCAGAAGCTAGTGCTAGGTTGTTTGAATTATTAAGAATCCAAGCCCTAGTTTTTAAACCTGTACCTACATTATCTAAAACTCTTGTAGACTTGGCTAATTGTTTAGTAACCTCTTTTTCTACAGACGGGTTTGCGAATGTGATATATTTAGCTTTAGCTGCTTTACTTAAATCATCTATAGAGTTTATGACAATACCCTTGTTAAGGACATCACTTTTACTGATTGAACCAGTACTTATTTTAGTTTCTGTTTTTGCAGCTTTATCAATGAGTTTAGACAATTCTTTTTTAGCAGCTTGGTGAGCTGTGACTTTTCCAACAGATGATGACATTAAGTATCTTAAACCTTTTTCAGGTATACCTAGTAAAAACCCTGCAACATGTCCTAAAGAATCCACAGTAGAATCTACATCACTAAAGGCAGTTTTTACAGTATCTACTACCTTACCTCCGTCTAATTTATCTAACGATTCTGATGGGTTAAAAATGTCAAAATCGGATAGCCCAGACTCTTTGAATGTCTTGTCAAACTCGGATTGTTTAGCAGCATGGTGTCTAGTAAATTGCTCTCCTTGTAACATATGTGTAAGATCGTTAGCTGTATCAGCAGAATAAAAACTAGCGACTTGCGCATCTTTGTAAGCATCTTCATCAGATTTTCCATATAAGTATTTAGACGATCCGTAAGTAGCAGCAGATTCTAATGTAGAAGCTAACTGCAATGGAAGATTTACTACTGTACTTGCAAATGCTCCAACACCACCCCTTACAGTATTAGTGAGTGCAGATAGGTTAGAAGAGTAGTCATCAGAAAAAGATGTACCTTCTGGTACTTCGTCAAACGAGCTTAAAGCGTATGCAGCTTCTGGAGATATGTCAGGTGCGACAGATCTGCCAGAAAGTCTTGATACTTTATCTTGCGCAACAGAAGACAATTTATTTGTTTTGTATTCTTCTGTTGCAGAAGACGAATAATCATTTTCTACAGCAGTAGTAAAATTGTCTACAGCAGCAGAACCTGCTTGTGAAATATCGTACTCCATGGTATATCCTTGTAAGCTACTTATTTTTTCTACGCAGAATCATGTCAAGTAGCATGTTACCACGAGCTTCTGTGCCAGTATTACGAGCGTCTGCGATGTCAGTACTAGTAACATGTTTAGGCATAAAGTTTGCAGGGTTTAGTGTACGAACTACAGGTACGTGAACGTTAGAAGATCTGCCTCTATTACTTCCGTATTTATTTATAAGATGTTTAGCATAAGATGAAAATGTTTTTGTCTGATACCCACCTGCATCATCAAATAAAACTCCTTCTTTTCCAGGTTTTATTACACCTTCTAGCAATGATGAGACTTCGTACGAAGGTACCCCAGCAGCTTGCATTTTAAGTAGCTGATTTTTTAGAGTAGATGTAGCATCTTCAGATAGTCTGTATCTATCATCGTTAAGAGTTTTAAATATTTTCTGGTAGTCTGATGTTTTTATTGAATTGCTTACACCAGATCTTTTCTTTTTAGCTAGTATATTACCACGTTTATTTGCAGCAGTCATATTAACTTTAGCTACATCTAAAGCCAACTTTGCTAGTTTATCGTTTTGTTTGTTTACTCTATCTGCAGTTAATGAATCTTCTTTGTCGTAATCATGTAACCCTGCAGCGAGATCTCTGATAGTAGTGTTTATAACATTTGGACCAGCGCCAGCTGATGCTAGCATTTCTCTAATGTATGCAGACGCTTCATTCTTACCTAGTGTGTTAGAGTCATAAATTTTTTGCAGTTGTTGCCTTTTTGTAGATGCTTCGGCTTCTGTAGTCCCGTCTCCCCATATAGACTCACGGTAAATTTTTGCTATAGCATCTCCATCTCCGTTATCAGCGTTTAACCCAAGCTCTGCTATTCTTTGTTCAGCTTTGTTGACACCTTTGTTATAAAATGCAGATATTCTGTCGCTAACTTTTTCAAGACCTTTACTACTTCCTATATTATTTGGGTTGAATTTAGCATAAAGCTGTAATACTGCATCATTTGCAGTGTCCTTTTTTACTTGTCTGTCAGCATTGTCTGCAGCTTCTTTCATTTTTAGATCGAATAATTGCTGTTCTCTACTATTTTTACTATCAGTGTAAGCAATGTTTGAAGCAAGTAACATATCAGAATTATCAGCCTCTCGCTGTTTTAATGTACTATCGTTAGCTGCTTTCATAACTGCAGCGATATTTCCTAACGCTGCAGTAGCACCTTTAGTAGGGTCTTCTACTCGCTGTGTATTAAAATTAAATCTTGGTGTTGCCATAGCGATAAACCTTTTATTTTGATAACATAGAAGCAAGACCACCAGTAGCAACTATACCATTGCTCGACTGTTTTGCTTGTGACGGATTGAATACTTCCAATAAGTGTTGATTATCTGCTTTAGTTTTGTCCAAAGCATATTTATTAGTGTCGTATTGCTGCTGCATGAGATTACGTTGAGCGTCAGCAGTTTTCTTACTGTTCAAATAACTGGCTACTCCAAGACCGAGTTGTCCAACACCTAGTAATGTGCCACCAAGTCCATTAACACTGAAATCTAAATCATCTAAACTTAGTTGAGTACCACTGTGTAAGTTGCTGGCGTTTTTTACTGTAGGAATACCTTTATCGTATAAATCTAATTCATTGTTTACGCCGTCTACAAAATTGTCATAATCAGTCTTAGGAGTATTGAACCCTGTAAGTGGATCGACTTTATATAGGTTACTGTAAGGGTTTTGCATAATAAGCACCTCATAAATAGTGTATTGTTTCAATAATTATAACATAATTATTGAAACGTTAGGCTTTAAAGTATCTATCAAGTGTACTTCTAATAACTCCAGGTGTAGACATATTGTCTATTTGTATATCTATTTGGTCAGTGAGTTCTGCGTATATGTAATCATCGTTAAATTTTTGTCTAAACTCTATTTCAAAAGTAGAACTAGTATCAAGAACCTGCGAATCTTCTGTAGACCCTGCTGGAATATTATTTGTAGGGTTTATATATTTAGTGTATATATTAAATCCGTAATTAACAATATCGGTAATTCTATTTATAGCAGCTAACGGATTAGAACTAAAATTACTAAAAACGGATGTAATAGAATCTACAGATAGTTCTACAACTGCTTCAGTATAGTTTACTATGGTAGGTTTAACTACAGCATCTACTGCTGTCACCTGACCTTGTACAACTGCATTTGAGACAGTAATACCTTCAGTATTTAACGCACGTTCAGTAGCAAGCTGAATGACTTTGTCGGTTAGTGTTTTTATAGTAGCGTATACTCCAGTAACCATTGCAAGTATTCCAGTAATTTGAGCGAGCTTGTTTAACACTACTATACTATTACCGAAGCTTATAGCTATCTGATATTCACCGTGGTTTGACAACCACTTAGCAGTTAAAGATAATGCAAGTATTCCTACTGTAAGATACAGAGATAGCATACCAAAGAATGCTGCTGCTGCAGGTATGCTAGCTAACGAAGCTCCTCCAGTTGGGGCAGCAAGTACTACAGATACTACAATGACTATTATCATAAGTAAAGCACCTAAAGCACATTTAAACCCATGACAAGATTCTTGTTCAAAATCAGTATCTAAACTATTGAGTACCATACTGGAAAAGTCTTGTGGTTTTAGTTCTTTAGCAGCGTCATACCTTATATAGGTAGACGAATCAGAACTTGTAGAAAATATAGGAGAGCTACTGTATTCAGTAAGTAGTTCATCATCAGTAACTGGGTTAAATTTGTGCACTAAATTAGAACATTGAGCACCGAAGTCAAATTTGTCATTATATGCAGTTAATGATATATCTATTACGTTTGACAAGAACTTATCGTTATTTGAAGTATTTTTTATTCTAAATTTAAAAATAACAGAAGCTTTCACTGTATGTGTTACAGAGTTTGGCATGTTAGGTCTATAGTTGCCTCTACCTAGTTTTGCTTGTCTATTACTTGTTTCGGTGACTGTTCTACTAAGAATACTAAACGACGTGTCAAACATATCATTATTCAAATCTAACAATGCTATAAAAATACAAGCAGATACCTCTTTATCAAAAGAAATCATACCAGACTTAAATGGGTTTACAGTAGTATTGAATAATGTGCTAGATGTATAACCAGAAGAGCACATTTTTAGTATTTCTTCGTCTGATATATTTACTGATGATACTTGATCTGTCATAAACTCTTGTGTATATAGAAGTTTTACTTTATATTCTTGTTCAGTATCTATATTGGTATCTATAAAATTATTTACATTGTACGTAGACAGAGTAGGAGATTCTAAATGGAATGGTTTAAAATACATCCAAGCAGATTCTACATGGTCCCAGTTATTAGACTTTAGTTCATCTACAGATGTTCCAAACAACTTATACAACTCTTTACTTCCAGTATCGTCAGGTACATACCCTTTCCACACATAAAGTTTGTCAAACACAGTATCTCCATTATCTAGTACTTTTTTAGGAAAGTATTTTAATACAGTGTTTTTAACTTTAAGAGCTCTAGTGTATTCATTAAGTTTAGGAGTGTATAGGTCTATCTCTAAATACATCAAACATCCTATATTATGTTTGTAACAAGAAAGTCATCACAATTTATTGAATGAACGCATGCTAACGGAGCATCTCCAGAACCACGTTTAACTCTACTATATGAGTAATATGTACAGAGTTCTGAATCATCTCCATAAACTTCAATTTCTCTAATTGAATCCATATCAGCAAATTTCATGTCTAGTATAACAACGCAGTTTTTTGTAGAACCGTCTGTACTAGTATAGTTTTGTACAGAAACATTTATAGTACACGCTAAATATTCAGAAATATTTATAGTTAGGTCGAAATGTTCATTAGCAGTTTCATCGCCTTGTACAGTATATGAATGTATAACAGAATCATCAATACTTATAGAAAATCCAGTATCGTTGTTTGTAGTCAAGTCTGCATAATGCTTTTTTTCTACAAAACAGTGTATGTGCAAGGTTTTACCAAAAATGTTTAGAACTACATCTGTTTCAAGTTCTTGATATTCTCCATTACCGGTATTTGCTTGCAGTTCTATATATGTAGACGTAGGAAAGTTTGATAAATAGCATAGATTGTTATGTATTAATCTATTTCCGAATATAGCACCTTCAAAAAATTCAGTATCTTCGTCTATACCAGAGTGATACAGAGCACTGCTTGAGTATATTCCAGCTAAAATACCTACAACAGTTCCTTCGTTGTCTTCGGATAGAGATCTGATAACATCAATATTCCTACCGTGAGCTGTAAATGATTCTGTAGTAGGTATTCTAAACATATCATCATAATCTTTTAACAAGTTGCCTTCAGTATCTTTAGCGAATACGTAACGTTCTAACTCTTCTTTCCATCCGAACGAATTAGGTATTTCTGAAAATTGGTGATTAGTAAGTGAACTTTGTAACAAGGATGTTCTATAATCTTTATATGATGTTTGAAGTATAGTTCCAGACACAACACCACCTATAAACTTACCACCTACTACAACAGGTGAAGTTATTGTACTACCTGCTTTTATTGTATCAGCATTTAGTGTATTGGTTTCAATGAGACCACCGTCTATTGTAGTACTGTAAGAATTTATTCCAAGACCGTCAAATGACACGTATCCATTAAATTTAATCAGATCTCCATCAACAACAAACGGTTTATAAGAAGGGTTTGACGAGCTGTTGATGTAAAAAGTATCTGCGTTTATAACAAATTCACTAGCTATAGCACTACCGTCAGCAAAACTCCAACCTGTTATAGCACCTGTATTGGGGTCAGTAATAAGTTTACTAGCTCCAGCAGCCCATACAGCAACAACTGTATCAGTACTGACTTTTACCCAATCTACTTCATTAAATGACTCTCCACTAGCCCTGTTTACAGTAGACTTCCACATCTCAGTGCCTTCAGTAAATTCTCTAGCCCACAAATCGCCTTCGTCGTATGGAGTATAAGGATGTCCGTCAACTAAATATGAACCACCAAATACTCTACGCTTGCTATCAGCAGTATCTTGAGCTTGAGCTGCGTCAGCAAGTGCTTTAGTTATATCTACGTCAGTTATTTTTATCCAACTGAAATAAGTACCTCTGTCTGGTGTATCATCAGGTAAATCTTCGTACGCAAACCTATAAGCATATCCTGTAATTCTATCGTAGTACAAATCACCTACATGTTGCACCCTTGTAACAATAGACACGTCAACAGTGGTATCAAGTACTGGTTGTATAGAGTCATCTACATACCACACGTACCCGTACGATGTATCGACGTTGTCATCAGCATACCAGTCTTTATCTGCATTATTTAACTTGTACACAGGTGTATAGTCAGTATCAGTAACAAAGGTTACAGTAGTAAGATCAACGGTATTGTCATCACCGTTGTACACAAACATACATCTATCAACAAGACTCCATATCAAAGATCCAGCAGTTAAATCAGCTTCGTTGTTAGATGATACAAAATCTGCATCATTTTCAGAAAATTCAGGAGAGCCAGAAAAAAACCAAGTAGTTATATTACCGTCAAGCTGATTTTGTAGACCGTCTGCTATAGCATCTATCTTACCGTTAAGATCAGATGTAATTCTAAATATATTTTTATCCAGCTTTTTCCAACCTATTTGATACCCTTCATCGTAAGATCCACCAAAATATTGAAATATAGTACCGTCAGGCTCTGTGTGTATCATACCTATTTTAGGGTCTGACGTTTCATCCCATTCTTCAAATTTACCTGAAGCTACTCCGTCAGATGTAATAAGCCTAGCCTCTATTCCGTACGCTGTAGCAGTCAATCTACCAAGCTCTCCAGCCATAGAATTAAGAGTACCGTCAGAGTTTAGCCCTACAGTTGCATACCCAGCAGCAATATTAGCTGCAGTTGCTTCCAACCCTGTGTTAGGGTTGTTTATAGCAGATACTAACATATTAGTTGTTGTAGTATTTGCAGTAGTAGCGTCAGTGTATGTTTTCATACTATTAATAAGCCAACTGTTTACAATCTCATTACCATCTCCAGAAAAAACAGAGCCTACTACAGTTTGCGATATAGCAGAGGCTTCGTCTGCAGTAACTTTAGTTACTAGCACATCCGATATAGCAGCTATACCTTCTTCAGATTCGGTCTTCACTGTAGTTATGAGTCCGTTAAGTTTCTCAGTTGCGTTGTTTATGTTTGAGATACTTTGACGTACACCCTCATCTATCGAGTTTACATATGTGTTAAGGTCTGCTATAGCCTGCGACAGTGACACAGTTCCATTAGCAACTGCTTGAGTAACTGCTTCATCAAGCCATGTAGGTATATTACCTGACAAATTACCAGAATAAAACCCTTTAGGAACTACGCTAAATACATTTGTAGAAGATTCTACAGTGTGCATAGCCTTGTTGGAACTGTATGTAGTTGGTATAGCTGCATCTATTATACTAGCAGATTCTACGCTAACTGTTGGTGTGCCGTCAACGTGTACAGTTGTATCCATTTATTTATGCCTTTTCACAATACATAAGAATTAACTTATGTAGGTAGTATGTAAACCTTGTCTATAGATGCAGTTATAGGTGGAGTGTCATCTGAAAAAGTTAGATATATGTTAAGCTTATATGTAGGCTTTAAGTAATAGTTATCTTCTTTATTTCCCCTATCTACTTTTAATGTATCAGTAACTGCAGAATCTATAGACCCTTTTACTTTACCATTTGCAGAATCGACTATTTCTAACGCCTCTGTAAATACATTATTTAACGTATCAGATTCTAGCAACGTAAAGTTAGCAGAGTCGCAAGAATCTAAATTCTGTGCGATAAAACTATCTGCCTCTCTTATATTTAAGTAAAATTGAAAATATTTTCCCTTAGGTACAACAAAATCAGTAATCATGATTAGTTTGTAGTTCCTGACAGTAAGTAATCTAAAGCTCTACGCCATCTATCTACGTCATTATCAGTGATAGCACCTGCATCAGCTGCAGATAGTAACAATCCTATCATATTAGCGCTTGAATTTGCAGCATGTTGAGCCATATTATCATTAAATGACTGTTTTTGTCGTATAGCTACGTCTTCTTGTCTTTTAGTTAGACCAGGTGTGTTTGGAGCTAAGTCAGTTATAGTGTTGATTTTGTTTGTTTCATCATCTACAGTCCAAGATACCACACCGTTCTCCCTATACGATTTAGCTAACGTAGCATACACAGACATTTTGGTTTGCTGCATCTGTTCCCATCTAGTACCCCTATCACGTATAGCTGTTTCAGGTAGTTTTACAGTAGATGTAGTAGGAAGATTAGACAAGTCAATGCCGTAGTCTTTCTCCATAGCAGCTTGTTCTGCCCACCCTTTAACTACTTTCAACTGTGTATCAATCTCCATAGCATCGCCTTGCAGTACCATGTTATCATATTCTTTTGCAAGATTTTCTCTTTGTTGTTGTTTTAGTAAAGTAGACTCACGCTGTTCAGCCAATTTATAAGGAGCTTCTCTATCTTCTTTAGCTATTTGTATAGAAGCGTTTAATGCAGCGTCTGTAAGATTTGCAGTTATGCTTACAAGTGTTTGCTGTAGTTGTGAAGCTTTCTCTACGTCAGACATATTAGCAGAGTCTAAGAAATTTTGCATAGTCTCTTTAGCCCTAATATAAACAGAATCTTTTCCAGTAGACTCTTGCATAATTGCTATAAATGTAGGAATTACATCTAAAGAACCTACTACTTCTTTGTTGTATACAACTGCCATAATTTATTATACTCCTTATCGCTAAACATCTGTACTATCTGTATAATTAATACCACGCATTTCTTTGAATAGTAATTTTTTACACTTATCTAACTCGCAGTCTAATAAAGCATTGCTTTTTATAGCTTTTTCTATCTCTAAATTAGTAAGTTCCTCTTTAAGAACAAATTCCATAGACTGCTGTAAAGCAGCTTGTAACGATGTTACGTATACTGTAGCATAATCGTTACCAGATATTCTACCTGCTTTGTATTGAATACTTATATGTTTAGTTATAGTTTCCATTAATTTGTCAAAAATACCATCTCCAGTAACTTCGAATGTAGAAACATCTTCAGTAACATTAGACGTAAGTGAATCGATATTTACAGGCATTTTACACTACTATATTGTGTTTGTAAGTATATTTACTTAGTATCTGAAACAACAGAAATAGTATATCTAGGACGAAGTTCTGTTGTAGCAAGTCCAGTTTTGTAGTCTTTTACGTGAGCAGGTATCTGAACTTCTTTGAGAGTGTCAATATGACCTTGCATAACTTCTACAGGCATGTTTAATGGAAGTACTACAGACCCAAGATCAAACATAGCATTACTACAATGGGCAGTAACTGTAGTAGTATGGTTATTTTGTCTTTGATCGTTATCAAGAATGCGAACTACAAGAGTTTTACGAGCTGCTTTTTCAGCATCTCTGGCTTTTTCTAAAAATGACTTTGCTTTTGTAGGTAAAGTTGTATTGTTTGTAGGTACTCCAGGGATTTCGTTAACACTATTAGAAGAGTCTCCTTCTTCTATTTTCTTATAGTGTGCGTCAATCTTAGCTTGCAAAGCTGTAACTCCTATGTTACCACTATATTTAATACCTAATTCATCAGCCTCTTGCTTCAATGTTTCTAATGATTGTTCTACTTTACTCATGTTAGTATTGTCCTTTATCTATGTTATGTAATAATGAAGTATACCGTAAAAATAAATATAGATCAAGTGTCAATTGAGTATGAAAGAGTAGTGTGTGAGAAATACGTTACATAACCCTAGCACACTGCTGTGCATGGGTTAGGTTGTGCATAACTCTATTATTTACGTGCAGCTACTAGAACTTTAAGTAGTTTTTCCTCTTCAAGGATGATACCACCGTAATACATATTGTACGAGAAGAACCCGTTTGTTCCATAAGGATTGTTGCTATCAACTTGTTCAGGTGATTGTTTGTTGAATTTGATTCTTCCACGACCTTTTAGACCGACTGTCGCAAAAGCATCTTTAGTAGGGAAAAGAATAGGGAATACATCGAACTTAGATCCATCGTTTTGTAAAGTACCTGCATAATCAGCAGGGACATCAGCACCTTCACCACGATAAACTACTGCACCTTCAGACTCGATAAAAATAATCTCGTGCATTGCACCAACTTCTCCATCAACAAGTGTACGTGCAGATGCGTAACGTGAAGCAGGGGTAAACACATATTCAGTCTCAGAACCAGAACCACGAGTAGCTGTCTCTAAATCTGCTTTAACATCTGCACCAATAATAGCATAGTACGATTTTGGTACAGTAGAAGTGTCCACTTTTGTTGACCCTGTTACGATTTCTGTATTTTTGTTAGCACGGTTACGAACAAGTTTACGAACAGCTTTACGCATAAGATCATAGTTAGCAATCCAGTTAGCGTCTTCAGAACCATCAGCAGCGATGTCCTTACCTACTGTACTTAACGACGTAGCAGTACCAGCATAAAGTACAGTACCAGTAGACAACATATCTAGTTGGATAAGATCTTCTATCCTTGAGTTTGCTAACTCACCAAGTTCTTCATGATATTTCACCTGCATATCATCGTTAGAGAAAAGAATTACTTCATCAGTATAATCAACCATCTCTCCATAGTGAGCGAGTTGAGTTTCCATAGTAACTTTTTGAAGTTTTCTTTTATTTACTGCGCCAGCGCCTTCAGCAAGTAATGCAGACGACAATGAAGCAGAAACCTCTGCAGCTGTACGAGCAGTTAAATAACCTTTTGAAGCAAAATCTGCATCTGTTACAGATCTATCATACATATGTAAGTACTTACTAATTTTATAAACATTGCCGAGTTTTTGTGGCATGTATTTACGAGAAGCGAATTGAGAATAAATACTAGATCTGTTAGCTGCTTTGATACCTACACGGTCATAAAAGTGTAAGTTTACATTAGAGCCAGCACTTGCGTTAGTACCATCACCATAAAAGTTAGTTGCCATAATTTATATCCTTTACAGAAAGAACCTAGCTATTCTTTCTTATGTTGTTATACCATTTTTCAAACTCTTCGTCTGATCCATTGATATAGTCAAAACCGTTATTGCTAGAGTTGTTTGAATTAGTAACAGCCTTACGTGTAGGAGCTGCTTTAATTCTAGCCTGTGCCTTACTTTTGTTTACAACTGCTGTACGTTGTACAGGGGCTTTTTGTGTTGTATTTACATGTACATCTTTTGCAGTGTTGTTAAGTACCTTAGAAGCAGCTTCTTTATAATACTCGATAAACGGTTTTCTACCATTATCATATACTTTAAGCTTCTCTGCTACAGGTAAGAGTTTGGCATACGTACCTGTCTTAACATCGATATGCAATCCACGTAACATGTTAGGATCTTGAGTAACAGTGTTAAACGATGTTTCATCCCAATCTTGAGTAAGTACTCGTTGCGTAACTGAGTATTCAGGGTCTAAACTTATCTGTTTAATTGTCTCTTCAAGAGCTTGAGTATGTTCATCACGACCATAATCATTAGGAGTGTATTTACTATTATCTGGGTCTAAATCGAGGGCATCTACACCTGTTCTTTTTAATACCTCAGTAAGAGCATCTTTGTCTCCTTTAAGTACATCAATAGCCAAATTTATGTCATCATGAGTTAAACCAGCCTGCTCTATAGCATCAATAGTTTTACTGTATGGTTTTATACGTTGTGTTTTTTTAGTATAATCCATAGCTTGAGCAAATACTATAGGAAACTTCTCCATAATCTCTTCAGGAGTAAACTCGTAATCTACTCCGTTAGCTCTAAATACTTTTTTGTCAGATTTAGTGTTTTCAGCAGCAGTGGTTTCTTCATTAATATCAGTACTTTCTTCTGTTTGTTCATCGACATCATCAGTTTCAGTTTCTGTAGGGTGGTCTTCAGAGACATCAGAGCCCTCTTCAGCAGGGTTGTCTTCAATATCGTCAGTACTCCTAGAATCTGAGTCATCAGTAATATCAGTTTCATAATCAGCATTATTGTCGGAATCCTGTACACCATCAGGTTGTTCCGTATCTGTAGAATCATCAATAAACTCATCAACACCAGAAGCATCTTCAGCTAAAACTTGTTCAAACTCTTCATCACTCATTGTAAATAGTTCGTCGTCTGTATATTGCTTAGCCATTAACTATCTCCATCTTCATCTTCATCAGGTGTAACAGCACCTAGATTTTCGATAGTGATAAAGTAATCTTCTAAGTAACTAATAGCAATTAATTGCTCAAGAACATCTTTACGTGCACCTGTTTGCATCGTGTAAGGAGCTGCTAGCATACTAACACTACTTATAGCTTTATCCTTAAAGTAACCATTAAGTATCAAAGTTTGAAAATCTTCATTTTCTTTAAGTCGTGATAATGCTTCGTTAAGTTTTACATACTTTTCATTATCAACTGTAAACAGTTCTTCAGTTGGTTTTTGGTTGTTCATAAATGAATCCTTTAAATGTTGTATCGACACACAGAAAATGTAATCAATACGAAATTATATTTAACTTAAACTTAACTTAAGCTTACATAGTACTTAATTCTGCTAGTCCTATGCCTTCATCACTGCGTTTTACTTCATTGTTATATGTTCCTATCTGTTCTTTAGCTATATCTATAAACTCTGTAGGTATTCCGTTATTTATCAACTCTTGTTCTGTAACGCCTTGTTTGAGTAGTTCTACAATCTGCATAATAAATTCCATCATCTGCTGCTGTGAAATATTTTCTTTTGTGTTAGTGTAATTACCAGCAGTAGTTACATTGTTTGCAGTAGGTGCAGTAAGTTGTTCAGCAAGACCGTTGTTAGTGTTATTAATCATATCGTATTCCTTATTATTTTAGTTAGGCATTAACATAGAAGCTAGACCATCATTATTGTAGTCACTGCCATAACTAGTACTGTTATAGCTAATTTCTGTACGAGGGTCTACTTCTACACTTTTAATTGATCTTGATGCTAGTAATTGCTCACCAATTCTAGCCATAGCATTTTTATATTCCTCAATGCTTCTTAAAGTGCTTGCATTTTTTTCTGTTCTGGCAGCTCTTTCTAATACTGTCATTGTATTACTCCTATGTTAGTATCACCTGCCTTATGTTGATACTGCATACTAAGCAGGTTTAGTCTTGCTTTTAAGTCTTCTAGCTCAAGACGGTTTTGGTGATCGATGCCTATATTTTCTTTAACAAACTTAAGATCTACATAATCCCTGTCACTTAGCAATTTGTCTGCTTTTGCATTTTCTAACCTAGCTCTAGCATGTTTAAGCTCTTCATCTACAGAGTTTTCCTCTGCTCTCGAATAAGTATCTGCAATACGTGCTTTTAGCATTTCGTTTTCTAGTTGCAGTCGTTGCATTTCTAGTTGTCGGGCAGTGTTAGCATTAGGGTCTTCCTGTGGTTTATAGTTAGATATTTTATAAGCAAGTTCAGGCATTTTTTGTAATGACGCTATATCAGACAAGATTATTTGCATAAGTTCTGTGCCCATACTATTACCTATAGTTTGCAACAAGAAACTTAACTGCTGTGCTTTTGCACTGTTATCTTCTGTAGTACTGATGCTTATGTCAATATCTATCTTGCCTTCAAGGTCGTCACGTTTAATAGGAATAAACTCGTTGTTTGTTATTCTTATTACTTCTTCTTCATCGAGAAATTCTGCGTTATATGACATCCATTTTCTCATAAGAGGTTTAACAAGATTTTCTGATATGTTTCTTATAAGATTAAGTTTTCTCATAGATGTTGAGTCCATAGCAAGTCTAGCACCTGTGGCAGTGCTGCCTAAACTGTTAGAGTTGATACCTCCACTAAAACTGCTCACACCTGTTTGGCTTTCTATGTCATGATTCATAAGTTCTAGCATATTGAAAGCACTGGCAGGGAGGTGATTGAAGCTACCTTGCCAGAAATCGTTAGGAGTACCATTAAACTCGAAATTTTTACCACTGATAAACTTTTTCTTGTCAGCAAGACTTAACGCACCTTTACGAATACCTACTTGACCGTTGTTAGATCTTGCCATATTATCTATCATGCCACGTACAATAGCAGTTTTTATTTTTTGATTATCGCTTATATTTTCTGCTAAAGCTTCGCCCTCCATTTGGAAAGGTATAGGAGTAAACGGAACTACTATAAAAGGTGGTTTTTTATCAGGGAAAGGATTTTCTTCTAAACGTATTATGATATTGCTATCAGTCCATACACATACTATAGGTTCAGCTATACCGTCACCATTTAAGTCATAGTTTCCCCAATACTCATATACTACTAATTTCTTTCTAGCAGCGTCGTTAAACTCGAAATCTGTACTATCTTCAGGGTCATAATCATCATCATACTTACTTACTATTTTTTGTAGTACTTTTTTTATATTTTTATATCTTCCATCTTCAAGCAAACTACTAGGCGTAGTTTCGTATCTATATATTATAAACTGCGCATCATCAAACTCTCCCATAGCAGTAGGGTCTATAAACACATCTTCGCCTCTACACACTCTAGCAGTAGGTCTATTTTTTATCGTTTTATATTGAGTAGTTTTTTCTACTGATACTATAGAATTTCCTTCATTATCAGTAGTCATAACATCCGTTTCTACCTCAACCTCTTCATATTTATAGTCCCACCCAGTCTGCACTACGCATGTACCTTCAGTAGCTAGTACTCTAGCTGCTTTATTTATAAAATTGTACCTATCAAAAAATCTAGCAAATTGAGTGTTCAACAATAGCTCATTTTGCTTAGCTGCGTTAGTATCTTCATAAGTAACAGGGTTACATTTTATTACATCTGGAGTGCTTAGAAACGGATCAGTCATTGAAGGTATAAGCCATTCTAGTTGACGTTTTATATCTTTACTTACTATAGACGATCTTCCTTTTACTTCATTTCCGTAAGGCTTTCCGTAAGTCTCTCTTATCCAACAATCACGTTTGCCTACCCACGCTTCCTGATGAGTCTTAGAGTTTTCGTAATCGCTTTGAAGATCTTTAAGCACTTTATTTTTATTTATTTTCATGGTAAACCACTCACATCAGTATTAGTACAGGTTTAACAGCCATAGCACCAGCTTCTAAAATCACCTGCATTACTTCTTTTAATATCTAAATGTAATCTAGTATCACTACCTGCTCCTACCCATTTAGACCCTTGACCAAACCCTGTAAACCCTACTTGTACAGCACATGCTATGAATTTAAAGTAATCTTCTTTGGAGTCAAATGTCTTACTCGATATATCTACACCAACGGCATTCTCTTCTTCTGTACTGATATGAGTACTGGTAGGTTTTCTTCCTACATGATTAACACTATAATCTTTACAAGTAGCACCTTGAACTATGTATACAGGTTTTCCATACAGGTTACGTAACTTGTTTAGTTTTTCTAGTAGCTCATCAGATACCTTTGCACCACAACCACAAGGACAACTGAGTCGTTTATCTTGCAACTCTTTTTCAAAATAATTTTTCATTAAATCTCCTATTGTATTTTATATAGTGTCTTTTAAATATGTAGTGTAACATATTACATAAGTATATACAAGATTCTTAATCATTTAATTCCTTTTATAGTGTTTGCTGCATTTACTCCAAAAGATGCAGATACTATAGCACCCCATGCAGTTGTTATAGGCATGAACAACTTTGTTATTTTGTCAGTAACAAGTTGTGCAGCGTTACTATCACCGTACCCAAAATATACAACTATAAGTAACGATAAAGTAGTAATCAAATATACTCCATACATTTTGCTTGCAAACCTAGACAGTTCACGTCTCATAAGACCGTTAGGATCTAACGTTTTTATAAAAAGCGATTTAGCCTCTGCATCGATTTTACCTGCTTCTGCTTTTTCAGTGTCTGTTTCTATCCACTCTTTAGCAATATTTTCTATAGAGTTTAACGCACTTCCTGAAAAAATTTTAAATAATGATCCAAACATTTTTTACCTCTTGTTGCTTAATGTGTTTATAGCGTCTGCTATGTCCTCTAACTTTCCCTCCACCCTTTCTACCGATTTCTGTGTATTTTTAGATACATACTCTATAGTTTTTAAATGAAGGTCAAATTCCTTTCTTGAAACAAACTTTGCTTCAGCTGTAGCAAGGTCAAGCAATGCTTTATTTTCTTGTTCAAGTACTGTACATCTATTTGTAAGATCATCTATACGTTTAAATTGTGCATTCAACTTTTGGTCCATGTCTCTGTGATATGTACTATCGTCTTTTAGATGATCTTTAAAATCCTCTACTTGCTTACTTAATGTCGTTCTTGTTGTAGCGTATGTAGCTATAACACCAGTGATTGCAATTATTGCACTTACCATCCAACTTTCTACCATAAACAAAATTTCCTTTTTAGTAGCCTAAATAATATATTAAATGCTGTGATTATATCATAATACAGTACTTAATGTAAATTGTTTATAGTTAAAATACTTTTTACCAAACAACCTAACTGCATAATAGTAAGAATACTCCCAAATTTTATAATATATTACATCTATAGTGCATATACTACTACTAGCGTCTTCAAGCATGTATCTTAAAAACTTTTTATCTGCCACTGCTCTATCTTTTTAAGTACCACCTACGTAGTACAAATAATCGTGATGATCGCAACTTACTTTGAACAAGAAATCTGGCACATTTATAATTGACCCTTTTCCACCACATCCGTTACATATGTTGTTTCTTTATTCTAAACTGAGGTCTGAAAATTTCTTACTGCTCATACGCTAAATTCCTCTATTATTGTATGTTATAGTCGTTATCGAACAATTTAAGTATACTGTCAACAGACGAGTATGCTGTTAAATTCGATCCCAAAGATATTATATTTATTGCTTTATGCACACGTTTACCTACGTTTGTAACATATGCTGCATCTTGCGATTTTGCGCTATCGTACTTTAAAAGTTCACACACTGCTGTACGCACTGCTTCTATTTTTACTACCAACTCATCTGCAGTAGTACTCCATATTGACGACATTTTGATTATGTCGTTTATATACACATCTGTATCTATTTCTTTTATTTTGGCTTCTAGGTCTAACATAGAATAACACTGCTTATCTCCTGATATTGCTTTTTCTGCTATTTTGGCTTTTACTGTATATCTATACCTTTGCTGCTCTGATACCTTAGGCTTGCTGGCTATGTATGCTAATGCTTTGTCAGTACTTTCATCAGCCATTGCTGGTATTACTGTATTAAGTAACACATCTATAAGAGTATCATCAGCAAAATCTACGTAATTTACACGTACTGAACTTATCTTCTCTGTTATAAAACTATTTTTGGACATGCGTACAACAACTCTATCAGTGTTTATTAAATCCATAACAGTGTCATCTAATTTATTTGAATGACTATCACATACATACTCTGTACCATCAATAGTAAACGAATACTTATCATACACTTTGCTGCCTTCGGAATTTACAGAGTATTCTATACAAGGTAATTTAGTAGTTGTTGTAAATATTGTAGCCCCTGTTCTATCTTTTATATCTGTAACTTGATCTACTGAATAGTTTACGTCGTAAAAAGTAGATAAAGAGCGTACATTTTTTGCAATAAGTTTGTTTTTTATGTAATCTACAGACACATGCAGTGTAGCAGAAAAGTTTTTTGTTGTTGGCATATTTACTAAAGTTTCATACGCCATATCTCGCAAATGTTCATACTTGTTCAATTTAATCTCCTTTAAAATAGTATGGAAGTTCTATAGATTTTTGACCAAACATCACATAAGTACCATTAGTATCTGCTATTAAATCCACATAATCAGTAACAGGTATTAGAACATCCTCTCCCCAACTACCGTTAGTAAAAGCAAGTTCTTTGAACAATAAAACAAGTTGTAGCACGCCGTTATTTTCAGATAGATAGTGTATGTATTTCAAAGTAGGGCTAGAAGCATTTTCAAGAAGATTGAAATTTACCATGTAAGAAAAAAACGTATTTGTAAAAGGTATTCCGTATGTAGGGTCAATAATTCTATTGGCATCAAAACCTAGATTATACAAAGCTATTCCATAATTTCCGTTTATAGTTGAGGTATTTACCTTGCCTAATAGAGGGTATACTATATTATTTCTTGGGAAAGAATCTTTAAACGATGAACATTCTGTCATCGCAATATTGCTGTATGATATAACTTTAGAATTTTTTGTAGGTATAGCTGTAGATACTTTAGTCTTATAAAATACCAGTATTTTTATAAGATCCCAATCTTTTTCGTCTACACCACTTATTCCGAATGATATGCTGTTATCATAATTTCTGGTCCAGTAAATGTCGTAGTCACCTGTAATAGCATTGCCGTAATTTGCATCAAATGTCAGTTTTCGTACTTCTCCGTCAGGGAGTATGGCTAAAACTTCGTATACTACTTGATAGTATGCAGTTATGTTATTGTATATTTTTTTACATACTTTAAAATACCCTCTATAAGAAGCATGTCCAGATACTTTGGTAGAAAACCCGTTATATGATTTATTTACATCATCAAGTATAAAGTCATACATACACTCAGTACCATTAGAAAGGTTTATAGGCATAGACCCAATAGTACCATCAGAGCCTAAAGAAATCCAGTTAGTTATATCTGTGTAATCTTCTGTGTCAGGGTCAACTGTTATTAATCCTCTGTCTGACAAACTTCTATAGTATTCTTCATCAGCTTTGATATACATGCCTTTAAATACATCATATGATAGACCATCGCCAGATACTGTAACTATAGATACTCTGTCTGAAAGTTTTCTAGGATCGCCTAAAATACTACACGCAGTTCCGTAATTATTGTACGTATAATCACTTTCAGTGTACGTACCAGTGTTTAGTCTTCCATAAGCATCTGTATATCGTTCATTTATAGAATCTATACTTGTATAGTCGTTTACTACTATTGCTTTTTCTTTACCTCTTACACTGCCATTTCTTACCTTTGTATGATAATCATCCATTACACGTTCAAAGTCTATATCTGTAGCATACTTTCTTAGGTCTGTAATATCACAATCATACACACCGTCGTAAAACATACCGTCAGGTCTTCCACACACTGTAGATTTAACACTACCAGTTCTTGTTAAACTACTGTCATTACTATTTAGATTTCCTATTACAGACCCATCGTCATTTATACAAGAAATATGGTCAGGGCTAAACATAGCAGATTTACTTATATTGTTCAACGAGTTTTCAGGATACGAGTTTGAGCCTAGTTCATACCATTCTATCATTGAAAATGTACCATCATCATTTATGTAGCAATACTTTGCAGTGCCATGTGGATTGTATTTTACATGATACACACCTATATTTCTGCGTTGAACTAGAGCTATAGGAACAGCTACTGTATCTATTTCAGTACCGTATTTAGGAGAAAAAGACCCTAACAATTTACTATTACTTGAATGTATACTATAACTACCGGTATCGACACCGTACAGATCTGCTTCATAGTACGGTGTAGTTTTAGAGCCTTGAGACATTATACGTCCGTTATACCCATACGCATAGTTGTAAGACAGGTTCGTACCAGTGCTATACTCTACGTTACTCCATGAACTTCCGTTACCTGATACAGTACGAAGCCTAAATTTAGTTTGTATGTATCTACCGTTATCTGAAATTGTAATGTTATTTCTTTTGTCTGACACAATTCGTAATCTATCGTCATCACTGATAGAACTCCAACGTACGCCTTTTCCTATTACATTGGTGTCAGCATTAACACTAGGCAACGAGTATGTATCATAGCCATCGAATGTAGGTGTTTCAAGAGTTGGAAAACTACCACAATAACTACCTTCAAAAGAAACGTTCCCAAACACGTGTACAAAATCTTTGTCGATTACATCCTCTTCAAAAATTTCTAAAAATACAAAATCTTCTCTAACTGCATTCTTTGTTTCTGTGAATATTTTAGGACTGTAGTTTAAAGTGTCAGGAGAGTAATTTGATAAAATACTAGAAGATGTGTCTGATGTGTTACGTATCAAGAATAAAGGTTCTACGCGTTTTATAGACATGTATGATATTTCTGCATACTTGTCAGTATTACCTACTGTTTTAAATTCTAGGTATACAGAAGCAGAACTTACTACCTTTGTTACAGTAGCCTCTTCGTTGTCGTTGTCAGTATCTACGATAACATCGCTATCTCCACAATATATTTTTATACCACCAGCGTCTCCACTATTGTATGATACAGTTATTTCGTACTTACCTGGCATGTCACCTGAAAGTGACTGTAGTACTGCTATAGCAGGGAAATACGTACTATCTTCTCCATCAGAACGTACGACAAGCATTTTGTTATCACTGTCGTAATTGACAGATGTAACTGGAGTAGATGTGCTCCAAGTATATATCCCATTGTCAAAATCGGGGTCTGGAGATAACTCTACATCTACATCATCTATAATTAACATATCACCTTGTCTAGTACATTCTGTTGGATAATTATCGTTAATGTTTGACACAACTCCTACGTTGGAAACACTGTTAAGTTTTAAACCGTACACTGATGTATCATCAACTTCTGTATTTCTTAATGTTATTACACCTAAACCAGATTCACATGAAAATGTATTGAGTTCGTCACCATCAGTGCCGAGTATATGTATGCACTCTCCTAACATATTTCCATTGCTGTCGAGTTCAAAAAACTTACTCGATGCAGGGTCGACTGTACAGATACCTCCATCGTTTACATCTATAAAGTAGTTGTTTTTCGATTTTTCTGCAGCTACCATACCATAAGCAATAGTATTGTTTATACTGTCACGGTTATGTGCAATAGCGTCAGATAAAGTAGCTAGCTTTACATCATTAGCCTCTAACGTACCTATATATACTCTATTTTTATCGTAACTGTCCGTGTTTGCATCAAACCCAAACTCGCCTACACCTAAATTACTTGTTTTTTCTCCGTCAGTGTCTTGTTTTCTAATAATACTCATTTATATTCTCCAATATAGTGTTAATTACCACTCTACAACAGATACTAAATCATCTGCGTATTTTTTAGTTGCTATACTTCTTTCAGTAAACGGTGTATAATCCTCGTCAAGAAGAACAGAGCCGTTAGAGTATAGGTACGAAGTAGTATCTTCCATAAAAACATATTCTTCTGTAATGTTATACAAAGACACGTATATACTATCAATACTATTACTACCTATCACATCTATAAATATGTCAGTAATGTTGTTTAACGGAATATATTCTGATAAAGCCCTAAATCCGTTAAAGTTAGAGTCTATACTTATGGTAGCAGTTGCCCATGTATCTTTATCAGTTGTATCATCAACACCTAACTCACCTACACTATTTTCGCCTACTCCTATAATATCTGTATCTGTTATACACAATGATTGATTATAGGCTGTAACTATTTTAGATACACCTGTAGGTACATCTATTTCAGTATACGAGTCTACACTAGATGAAAGCCCTAATTGATTTCCGTAGTTATAACCACTTGCAAACGAGTTGCCGTCAACGTCTATGTAGAACGAACAGTGATACCCAGTAGTAAAATATTTTCCTTTAATACCTAAGTAAGTAAAAGCATCAGTAGATAAATCTTTCAAACCACCTATATCGTTATACGTAGTATTCTCATAGTTACAGTACATACTTCCGTCAGCTGAAACACATACTATTGATTCTGAAGAACTTGAACCTCCGAATATCTTAACTATGTCGTTAGGAAGTCCTACAGCTTTAGTAGGTTTTAGCACAGCTGAATAATCGTTAACTAAACCACTTTGATGTGCATCTGATATAGATTCAAACAAACCATAAGCCTTACCTACGCCGTACACACTTCCGTCTGCTTTTAGCATGAATGTTGAAGTAGAAGATACTGCTATATCTATTACGTTATCTATGCCGTCAACTAAAGTAAATTTATCTGTTGTCGCAGTAGTACCGTTAGGTAGATAGCTGTCTGCAGATACTACATATCCTACAGTGTGTACAAACCCTAAATCAGTTAATGCTACAGAGAAGTTTGTAGTACTTACTATCTTTTTTACGTTTTTCAAGTACGGTATTTCTGTCCACTGATAAACAGTGCTTCTATGACCAAGCCCTGCAGTAAAATTATAATTTGCACCTCTATATAAAACAGTTCCATCTACTTTCTTTATCCATACACCTCTTACACCGTCAAACAAATCAGTTATAAAGTCAGTAACGGTAGTATCTTGAACGAATACTGCACTGTCTGAAAAATCTCCAGACGTAAACACAGTTCCGTCATTTAGTAATATAACAGTTTCTTTATTGCCTGATGCTATATTTACTATGCTTGGAATATCCTGCTCAGACGTTTTAAACTCTACCAAACTGCCATTTATGGTTATATCTGTAAACTTATCTTCTGTACGTCTTACAAGTAATCTGACAGCTCCAACAGCAGTGTCACTTTTGATACTCAAAGGATATTCAGTACTGTTTTCTAATATAGTAGTTAGAATATTGTTATAAAAAGGTACTTTTACTGTCTTGCTAGCATTTACCCAAGAACCATTTATACTGAAAAATATCATGTTATTTTTAGTATCATACCATATACTACCTTCTTTTAACGACGCTGGTGGGTAATCTTGTTTTACTACTTCTACCGACCCTCCAGTGTTTACAAGTTTGTCTAGCGTGTTTAACGCTAGTTGTAGATTTGTATCTTCACTACTTAAAACTTCTCCTCCAAAATTTGTTGTATCAACATAAACGTCTACTGCAGGTTTGTTTCCAGAGTTACTTTGCCGTACCCACCCATTATAACTATAAGCTGTTCCAGTATAGTATGGATCATATACGTATATGCCACCTAATGTTGAAGATGTTACACATACAGAGTGTACAATATTGCCATCAATAGAGTCTAAATCAGTTACATTTGACACTTCTATTACTTTGCTAATAGAATCTACGTACAGTTTTGTAGCAACTGAATAATCGTCTACTGGAGTATAGCTACTGTCAAGATTTCTACTACCGTCAATTTTTAAGTAGTCTGTAGTATCTACAGTATGTATATTGTCATCTGTAACTACGTATCCTAATATACGCACTTCATCTATACCTGCAGTGTCACCAGATACTGTAGATACTTCAAAGTCTACACCCATATCTACTTTAATAACGTCAGTGCATGCTATATACCCTGACGAGTTAGCAATATCTACAGAATACTGAGACCATTCATTTGTAGATGAGTCATCACTTGCTATACCGAGTTCGCCTGATGAGTTGTCTCCTACACATAAAAAGGTATCGGTATTTAATACCATAAACGAGTTGTACTGAATACTTGAGATATAAGAAACATTACTTATACCAGTATTTGTATATTCAGTAACACTACCAGAAGTACCTAACTGACCTCCATAATCCAGACCACTAGCCCATACAATACCATCTAAATCTATATAAAACGAACAATAGTACCCTATAACTATGTCAGTGCCTGTTATATGCAAGTTAGAAAATCCATGCGTGCTTGTATCTTTTAGTCCACCTAGCTCGTTATACGAGCTGTCTTCTTTATTACCGTATATAATATTACTGCTGTCAATGCACGCTATACTTACAGAGCCTACATATGATGGACCATGTATGCTTACTATGTCTCCGTTAGGTATTCCTACAGCTTTTACAAGTTTGTTAGACACTGCCATGTTATTTACTAACCCTAGATTGTACGCGTCGGTAAGATTTTCGTAAAGACCGTAAGCAAGACCTATCCCGTATACTTCATTACTAGATGTTAAAATAAACGTAGACATACTAGATACAGCTATATCAATGACTGTATGTCCTAAATTGTCTACATATGTAAATCTACTTGTAATAGAACTATCTCCATTAAGAAGGTACGTACTGTTTTTTTCAGCATCTCCTACAACAAATACGTTACCACTTTCAGTGAGTGCTACAGAAAAATCTCTAGTACTAGCTATTTTTTTAATGTTTTCTATATAAGGAACTTTTGTAAAAGAAGCAACTTCTGATGAATGTCCAAGACCTGCAGTGTACGATGTGTTCAGTCCTTTGTACATTACACTTCCGTCGTACATCAATAACCATACAGCCTCATGTCCATAGAAAATATCACGCACGAAGCCATTTACATTTACAGGTACAAACACATTCGAAGAGACATCATACCCTGCTTCCATGATTGTACCATCATTAGTCAGTAATACAGAACTTCTATAACACGGTACTATTTTTTTAATCATGTTTGTATATTCAGTAGCTTTGTTGAAGGTAAGTACGTTTCCATTTAACGTAATATCTGTAAACAAGTTCTCATTTCTTACTACACATACTTTTACAGTGTCTACATGTGTGGTAGAAGTTGCAGAAAAAGGAGCAGTGTCTAATATAACTGACAGTACAGTAGATATTGTAGTTACTGATAAACTAGTTGTAGCATTTACCCATACACCGTTGACGTAAATATACACACTATTGTTTTTAGTGTTTAGCCACAACGTAGCATCTTCAGCAGTTACTGGAGGAGTATCACCAGATTCTATAGTCACGTTACCACCAGATGTTATAAGATTATCTAAATAATTTATAGCTGCCTGTACGTCAGTTACGCTATTATCAAAGTTTCCATCAAATTCTGACGTATCTAACGTAATGTTAGATGCAGCGTAGCTTGTAGGTACTTTTTCTACTACTGCATTTATAACATCATCTACAGTATTTCCGTCAAGTTTTTCTGCATTGTCTACAACGCCACTGCTGTTAGAGTCATATGTACTCTTAGTCATAACTTCAGGTGCTATTGAAAGGTCAGGGTTTGCTACAGAAAAACTTCCAAGAACCAAAGTCTCATCTGCATCTGCAAATAAATTATAAGTATCTACGTATCCAGGGGTAGTAAACTGACCATTAGGTTCTGTAGTGCCTACAGGTTTTATGTGATGGATACTTACTCCAGGTTTCCCGTCATCGCCTTTATCACCTTTATCACCCTTGTCACCAGTGTCGCCCTTTAATCCTTGTAATCCTTGTAACCCACGTTCTCCTCTTTCTCCTTTCTCTCCTCTCTCTCCTTGTATACCTTTCTCGCCTTGTATACCTTCAACTGTTTTTACATACAGTGTTTTTGTTTCTGCATCCCACCTAGATTCTGTAGTAGTAGGAACTACAACTATACCTGTAAAATCTTGAGCTTCTTCTAAAGCACTTAATAAAGCATTATAATCAATATTTGCTATTTCTGTTAGCATGTCGAGCTTGTCTGCAACTTCTTTTACATCGTCGTACTTGCTTCCTATAAACTGAGATATAGGGATAGTAGACGAATTGCAGAATGTAGAACTTCTTCCCATTATATAAATCCTTTTTGATAAAGTCTTCCAGACATATCTAAGCTCTCTTCATTAAACATACCTTCAGCCACTACACGTTTTATACTTAATTCGTATCTAGTATAATGTACATTGCTTTCTATATCTGTTTTATTGCCAGCAACAGTATCATTTGCTTTATACGCTACATATAACATTAGCGAGTCTATAAGTTGAGGTGGTATAGGTAAATCTAACTCAGATAATATGTCAGTTTCTGTAACAATGTCTGGAGAAGCAGCGTATATTAGCGATACACGTTCCTGCGAAGCCATCATAGGTATCTGTATTGTATTATAACTTACAGTGTTTACAGTGTAAGGATCGTCTACACTGTTAATAGGAAGTGACATAGTGTTGTCAGAATAATTTGAAGGTACTTCACAATAAGCAGCTACTAACCACATGTAATCAGCAGGCATTTTATATTCTTGTGTAATATTATTCTCGTCATACTCAACTATATGTTCTACAGTTTTTATAGGAAATCTTTTATATAACTCTAAAAGACCTAAATTAACAAATGATAATATAGCTTCAGTATCTGTTTTAATAGCTAAAGATTTTAATTCACCTGCTTTTGCCATGTCTATAAATTGTTGGTATGTCATACTTATTTACACCTATAATATTAGATTTAGTATTATAGCATATTGCAAGCTAAAACCAGTAATTATTAGAAAAATCATCGTCAAAATTAGTAGCTTCATTAATATTATCGGTGTCACCATACATACCGTACGGATTGTTAGAATTTAAAACATCTTCTTCGTCATCTTTTTCATACATGTATGAAGAACCTGTATAACTCATATCAGATAATACATTGCCTTTTTTGTCAGGGAGTATATAATCTATTACTGTTAGCATTGTTATAAGGTCAGGGGCATCATCAGATCTTGTAAATGTTGCGTGAGTAGCTCCCCTTATTTGTGCAAGAAACTCCGTAAAATCTTGAGTATCTATTAACTGTCTTGCAAAAAATATTCTACGTGTATTGAATAATTGGTGAACAGCTATACGGAACCTCTCATGTTTGCCTACACCAGACCCTCTACTCAATACACCACCTTCTGGATGTTTTGTGTATTTGTCTCTTGATAAAGGAAATACTGTATTACGCTCTTCCATCAATTTACGCATGCTGTATAAATGCGCTCTTTGATTGCCGTCTACTTCAATACCTATTTCTGTATGTGACCCATAGCTGCTCCATCTGATAGCTTCGTTAAGTGTATCTTCATACTGAGTTTTCATGTCACGCTTTGACAATATTACATTAAGTAAATACCACTTGTCATCACTACCTACAGCCCATGACGCAGTTCCACTAAAGTCACTAGCAGTACCTGAAGTAGTAGTGAAGTCAGTAGTAATGTATATGTGGTAGTTTTCTTTTTTTCTTAATACATCATTTAAGTCGAAGTACTGTATAGACGAGTCTGAAACAAGCCTATCAGAATCTGATGATAACCGTAACATTCTTTCTTGTAAAAAACTTCGTAACTCTTTTGCTTGCATAGCTGATATTACCATAGCACGTATACTATTGCTTGGATGCATCGACTCCCAGCTGCTCTCTATGTTTGACGATAGTAGATTTTTTCTAGCTGCAAAAACAGTTTTAGGTATATCGAACGTCTTTGCTATAGGTATAACACAAGGAGTATAAGCACCTGTCATAATAAGAGAAGTATTAACATCTTCATAATGAAAAGGGGTAAAACAGTTTATTATCCTTCCTTTACCTCCACCTTTTAGCGCAGATACTGCGTCAGATGCTACAGCTGTTTTAAGAGCCTTTGACACAGTTACTGAATAAGCTGCAGCCTCATTAAGTATAATGTCGTCAAATATTATCGCACATGGTCTACGTTCACCGTACCTAACACCACGGATACCTGTACTTATACCTTGGTATCTTAACAAGAAGCTACGATCTTTTTTTGGTGAAGATCCTCTACGTACAAACTCACTTTCACTTTCAGTAAATCGTACTTCTTCAAAGTATTCCTTTATAAAAGGACTGTCTTCACACATAGCTCTTACGGCTAAGGCATTTACTCTAGCACCACCTTTACTTGCTGCTGCTACAACAAGATAAAAATATACTTTTCCTATACCGTTAGGTAGTTCTCCTTTTATGGCACTGTATACACCAAAGAAAGACACTACTACAGTTGATTTAGACATACCCCTGCTCTCCATAAAAGCTAGACGTAACGTATCTATAGATATTGTCTTACAGACTTCTTCACTGTATGGAAACACCATAGGATCAGTAATCTCATTTAGTAATAAATCAGCCATAAAGTAATGGGCTTTTGGTGTGTTGAACTCAAAATCCTTGCCTTGTACTAGACGCATTATGTTAAAGTATTCTAGTGCATTTTTGCTAGGAGTGTATCTAGGAAATGTAGGATCATAAGTGTCAAGCGCTTTGTCTAAGTCAAAAGTATAAGAATTTTCATTATTTTTTATTGTATTATTGACTCTTTCTATGTCACTAGGATTTACATCGTCAGACAACGTACTATAAAGTGTGTCGTCGTCAGCGATTGCCGTAATATTATTACTCATATGCGTATCACCAGTTACACTGTTTCTGTATCAATAACATTAATACCTAACTGCTGCACATCGTTCAAATCAGCCCCACTTATAAGTTCATTGTATTGTTTCTCTGTCATTGTATTTAGTTGTTCTATAAGACGTTCTTGTACACTAACTGCTTTATCAGTAAGCCCGAAATTTAAGTTTACTGTATGTTCAGCAGGGATTGCTAGCTGGTCTAATAATTTAGACGCTGCAGTTGCTTGCACCATAGGACTGACTTTTCCTCCATTAGCACACACACCATTGGCTAGAGACTCTAGTCTCATTATCATATTGTGCCTAGTTTTACTATACTCTAAATGAGCAGGTAGTATTGTCTTTTTTTCTATTTCTACAATAAGTGGAGATCTATTATACATAGATACATAATTGTTTACATCCCTGCCTTCTGCTATCAACCTATTATATTTTTCTCTAAACACTATAGAGTAAGCATCTTTGTTTTCCATAAATCTTTTCAAGTTTACGAATTTTACTGCAGCTATAAGTTTCTTAAACGTAGTATTTTCTATAAGATGTAAGTTAGATAGAAACTGTTCCTCAAGCAATCCTTGATCTAGTCCAGTGTCATCTTCCATAGAATTAAGCAATGCAATTATTTCATCAGTTATTTTAGCACTAGATCCTTTAGGCATACGACTCTGTAGCTCTTCTCTAGTTATCCCAAGTGGTTTAGGTGCTATAATTTTAGACATTGGTATATAGTCACTACCTGCCATAAAATACCTCCAATATTTATATTAAGTCAATTATAGCATATTTACCTATCACTACGTCTACGGTATTTACTTTTAGTAAGCAGTACATCTGCTATGTCAACTAACTCAGATACAGAGTTAGCTGTACCACTTAACACAGTTACAGATGTCATCAATTTGTTAGGTATTAGTACAGGGTTGTTACTGTGAGTAGAAACAAACTCATCACCACCTATACGGTAACACTCTATCAGAAAATCTGTATCTTTTATTATATTAGAACACATTTTTATTAACTTATCACCAGCAGAATACCCAAGATCACGATTAACTTTATGTAAGTTATTTACATCCCATAGAACATAATAAAACTTTATATCGTTATCTAATAGTTTCTGTATCTCCTCTTCATAGTCATGTCTTAACTTCATACCAGTAAGCGAGTCATACCTGTACTTATTTAACAGTTCTTCACATTTTTTGCAATTCATATAGGAATTATAACAAATTTTCTGAGGGTTTTGTAGTACACACCACACAATACACATTACACAATAGCCCCCCCACTTTTATTATAACAGGCATATAAAAATATGTACATTAAAAATAAGGACCTGTAATGGCAAACAAATTAACTAAAAGCGTAGAGAATACGCTGGTAAAAGGTTTAGGTGCAGTAGATACAACTGTAGGAATGGTAGATAGTGTAGTGTTAGGGGTTAGTAAATACGCTAAAAACTTCGAAGAGGATGCAGAGCATGAGCTTGTTAAGTCAAGACTAATTCGAGAAGCAGAGTTAGAAGTATTGACGGCAAATAAAAAAGAATTGCAGAAAGCTGTAAAAGAACAATTCATGAAAGACTTATTAGATTCCCTGTAGGGAGTCTAGTTTATTTTTTACACATTACACAAATAAGAAAGAACTAGCTTTTATTAGAATAGGATAAAATTTATAAATAAGGAGATAGTTATGACTATAATAAAAACAGAAGCAGGTGATGCATTACACCAATGGTTAGCTATAAGATGGTTTAGAGAAGGTCTTAGCAGAACAGATGTACTAAACAACCTAAAACAAAATGGGTATAAAGTAAAAATAAACGACAAAACATATGCAGTTACTGCAACTGCGATAGTAAACATAATGTTAGGGTTAGAGATTGCAGCTCCAACCAAACGTAAAAAACTACAAGTACTCGATTAAAGTCGGGTACTTATTTATTTTTGTGTAACAAAGAACTTACCTACTGAACTTATAGTTAGCTAGTTCAGCTAAAAGTATTTTTACTCTAACATCATCATGTAAGTTTTTTACTTGTTTATAGTACCACTCTTTTCCAGCCTGTGTTTTAATTACTGTACCTTCTTCAAAACCGTGCTCAATGTTTTCTTTAACATTTTCAGACAATGACTTATAATAAGCATAGGCAACAGTAACCCTAGAAGTAGTAAGTTTATCTCCTATAGGCACTACCTTGCCATCAAATAGCTGTTGTGCTACATCATTGTAGTTTTTCCATAACCATTTAGCATTAGCTACAACAGATCTACCAATTCCCCAAGCTTTGGCTTCAGCAGATAGTGTATGTCCTGGTTTTAAACTTTCTCTACCTGCAATCATAGCTTGTTGTGATTTAGTCAAGTTTCTTCTAGTGTTAACTGCTTTGACATATGTTTTAACATCATCCTCAGATAGACTGTCATCAAGATCAACGGCTTCTACAGGTATGCTAAGAGTAAGACAAGCTTTTTGTCTACACCTTCCATCAACAACCTGTCCTTTGTACAGTACTATAGGATGTATTAAACCATTCTGTTTTATATCATCAGTAAGTAAAGCTTGCTCATCTTCTGTAGCCATAGGTACTATTCCAGCCAAGTTTTGGTTTACAGGGAAAGTTTTACCTGCTTTAAGCTTTTTAGTTATAGTGTACTCCATATTTTAACTCCTTTAAATTCTCAATATTATATACTATTTTTGTACATAATTCAAGTGTATCAGTCCAGATTTAATCCGTATTAAAGAACGATAGTACAGAAATGGACGTTTTTGTATGTTTTATACAGATTCATTAATTACCAATACAGCAGTATAGTATATATAATATATATATTGTTTGGACGATTTGGTAAACAGACAGTAAATATTTTTATGGTATTGGGTGACTACTTGCAATACACAAAAACTTTTATTATAATAGGAGCTATATACATAGTGTGAATTTAGAATTAGGAGATTACTGATGGATGTACAAAGTAAAATAATTATGTGTCAAATTTTAGTTATTCTGATTGTAGCTATTACGTTAGTAATAGTGTCAAATGATATAGATACATAGTCTCTTAGAGCAGTAAATTCTACTGTTCTAAAGAGCCTATACAGGTTCTAAATAAATTTCAAAGGAAAGAACATGACATTTCAAGAGAGAGTTGAACAAAGAAAACAAGAGTTGGCAGAAAAAAGAAGAGCACTACTAGAAAGCACTGCAGGTATCGATTTATCTATGCAGCTGGCTGATGTAAAGGCATTAGAAAACTTGGTAAGAGAAGTTGCAATAGCTATTGAAGCTGATGTAACAACAGTAGAAAAGCGTATCAAAACTGCAAAGAAAGCAGCACAAGGTAAAGTTGTTGGCTTACTTGTGTTATTGTCTAAAATAGCAAACAACCCAGTAGTAGGTCAGTGGGATCAAGAGCTTATAGAAACAAATTTTACAATAGTAAAAGACCTGCTTGAAAAGAAAGGTGTAGATGTAGATACACTACTGGATATTAATGGTGCGTACGGATACCACAGTTTTCTGGATGATGAAGGTGTTGTAATAGAAGGTAATCCCCAAGATTACGAAAAACTGCAATTACTTATAGCAATTATTGCAGATCAGTTAAACTTGAGTATTGTAGAAGTACCTGAAGTAGACTGGGAAGATGAAGAAAGACGCATTATGGACAAAGTTATAGAAGTACAGATGCAAAGAGAAGCGTCATTAAAACGTCAAAGAGAGCTAGTATAGGCTCTCTTATACAATAAAATAATTTATAAATAAGGAGACAAGAAGATGTTAGTACAATATATAGAAACAGTATTTTCAGACAAAGCATTAAATACACTGTTTTATGGATCAGATACATTCAACAAAGTAATGCATAAATTAGAATGGAGTATAGCTACGGGTAAGTTATTGTCAGTACCAGGGTTAGAAGACGAATTTGGTACAATATACATAGTAGATTTGATGATGGTGTTAGATCATTATAACTTGTTAGTAACAGAAATAAGACACTCTTATGCTTCGTTCGGTGTTAATGTAAGTACTCTTGAAGATTACTACGGAAAAACAAGCATTTTAGAATATCGTAAACATATACTTGTAAATAAGTATATGCCTAAGTACTTTACGAGTGATATAAGCACAGAAGTTAAAACTCCGTACGGTATAAAAGAAACAGGGTTAAACAGACCGGGGTTTCTGATGTCTTCACAAGTTTCGTATAGATACGATAAAAATTATATAGTAAAGTACAAAAAACATTTAATAGAAAATTCTGTATATGCTATGAAAAAGATACTTAAAAAGTACCCGTCAATAAATAATACTTTACATTTCGGCAAAGTAGTAGAGCAAGTAGTAGAAAATGTCATAACTGCTGGTAAAGACACAGTATTCAACTTAGAAGGTCTATATCTGGACCAAAGAGGAAGGGCAGTATACAAAGGGTTAAAAAGAGTATTTAACCCAATTACTGATAAAGGAGCTAGAGCTTGTCTAGTATTAAACAAGGGCGAGATACTACATAGCCACGATGAAGATTCGTTAAATGCTGTTTATGCTTTTATTGCAGAATTGCTTGGAAAGAAACGTAAAAGATATGCAGAAAAAGTACTTAGTGGTGTAATAGCTTCTTTAAATAGAGAATTACCTGACAGTTTAGACAGAAAAACAATACATGAGTACATTTGGTTGGAACGCATGTATGATAAATTAGATCTATTAAGAGAAGTAGGTCAAGTTTATTGGGATATACCGATAGAACTAGATGCTACGATGTCGCTAGGTCAGATCATTGGAGTATTGTTAGGAGAAGAAAGACTGTTGGACAAAACTAACGTAATTAGAGCAGGTAATTTAAAAGATGCTTGGGAAGTAGAAGGCGTTAGAAGACTATCAGCTAAGAAGGTAGGTACACCTGTATTTTACGGAAGCAGTCAAAGTACTATAAAACTACTTAGAGATGCAGGTATCGACATTCAACCAGACGAAGTACTGGCTATAAGAAAGGCTTTTAGTAGTGGTGAGTTTGGTGTAGTAAAAAGATTTAAAGATGCTATAATCAAGAATACAAGTATAGATACACCTAAGTATATTGTAAATGGTTGGGGAGAGCAGTACGAAGTGTATGTAAATAAATTTGTACCTGCAGGGGCAGATCTACACGTATATGAAGTGTTTGACGAGAAAAAGAAAATTGTCAAGAAGTTTCATCTGCACAAAGTACTTGAAGTGCCAGACTATGAAAGATTTAAGCTATTTACAGCTACAGGGTTAGTACATAATTTAGATAGTAAAATAGCTGATAATGTTTGTTTAAATATAGGTAGTAATGTCATTGCAATCCATGACGCATTTTTAACATTACCTTCTAAGGCATTACATATTAAGAAAGCTTATGCAGACAACTTAACAAAACTGTATAAAAATAGAACTGCAGTACTTACAGATTATAGAGAATCTATAGGAGCTGTAGGAGAAAAAGCTGATAAAGACTTTGAGGCATGCTTTAAAGCCGTAGATAAAATAAGAAATTTTAAAGCCTGTCATACAGCTTTGAAATAAAGAATATAGGGTACTGCCATATGGTGGTACTCTTTTATTTTTTATTTGAGATTTGTAATAACCTATCATAGTTATTTTGTTTAACAAAGTAACACGTATATACCAACATTTAAGGAGCTTACTGTTATGGACCAGTCACTGATAATGGGATTTGCTACAGCTTTTAATGTACTTATCATATTTAAAAAAATAGAAAAAAAGAGATTTCAAGACGCTTTCTTTGATGGATCACTGTTAGTAACATTAACAGTTATCTTTGGTGGGTCGTTAGGTGGGATGCTGGTAGCTACTGTTGCATCAGCTGTAATATCTCTCTACTTTTTATTTAGCGAACCAAAGATATTGCCTTCGTTTGAAAAAGTAGAAGAAAATGATAATGAAAACATAGACGAAATTCTAACAGCCTATAAAACGAAATATAACATAAAATAATAAGGAATATTATGAACGCTTCAACATTAACAATTCTAACACTGTTAATAATAGTTATACTTAGTATAAGTTTATTTTATGCAGCTACTATTGCATTTACAACAATTTTAATACCTGTAATATTCTTTGGATGCTTTATTTTAGGGTTCTATTGGGTGTTTACAAAAGTTTTTGATTAAGGAAATGTAATGATAGAAACAACAGAAAGATACGAAAAAACAAAACACTTGCTAGGTAAAAAAATTTACTGTTGTGCTACCGTAAAAAAATTCGGAATCACAAAAATAAATGGTAACAAAGGACGAACCTTATGTTTATCTGGTGTGATAATCCTCAACGATAACATAAAATTAGACCATTTATGGGTACAAGTATCAAACAATCTATCACTAAACCACGGAACTGTAGTAATATTCAGCATAACACTTATTAAACGTAAACGAGGAGCATCGAGCCTAAAGTATGACTACTGTTTAGAAATACAACCAAAACCTACTTCATTCAAAATATTAAATTTGTATAAAATATAAGGATATAATAATGAATAAAACAGAAAGAATGGCAATAGATCTTATCGCAGACTGCGCTGCATATAATGCACGTAACAAAAAATTTTATATAGTAAAAACAATAGCTGAATTAAAGGCTATACCTAAAACAGGAGAAATACCTGTCTTTATAGAAAATTTGAATAAAACAGAATTTAAGTCAGACATCATTGAACTGAAGTTTAGATTATGGTTTATCTATAATGCTTATGCTACATTTAATTTCAGTGTATTGAATGGATTAACTAGATGCAAAAACGACTTAAAAAATTATATAAAAAACTATTTCGTAGATGAGGATGTAGCTAAAGCTGCTTACAGATTGATAGAAGAAAAAATAGCAAAGTATTAGGAATTTCTTATGGTACTGAAAGTAACTAACAAAATATCAAAAGATGAAAAATTCATCGATCTTACAAAATACTCTGTATACGAAATAAGTAGAATTATAGCCAATTATACTAATTCTGTTAACAACGTATTTAAAGTAACTGTAGAAGTACCTAAATCACCATACTTAGTAGTAAATTATAAGCTTGTAATGCTATAAACAAAGGATACGTATATGAATATCGAATTTTGTAAAAAAGACATTAAAGACTGTCTAGGATATAAAAGATCAAATTCATTATTTAACATTTTAACCAGAATCGGTACAAAAAATAGATTTAAAACAAAAATAGGGATAAATAAAGCAGGGATAGCAACAAGACAGTTAATTAAATATTTTGATTATGTAGACGCTATAAATAAATTGCAAGAACAAAAACTACCATCAATGAATGGAGCTAAATTTACAGGGAGTAACAAAAGAGCAATACATCTAAAAGCTTATGATAAAGCAATAAAAGATGTATATACACTACAAAAATTTATAAGTAAGGAAACTAATAATGAAAAATAATGTAGAAACACTTAGTCATATCAGTATGTTATTGTTTATGTTAAATTTAGTACCTAATAAAAAAATCCATACGTATAGCACTGTTATAAAGTTAAAACAAAAATTAAACAAATTTGTAACAAAACAATCAAAAAAAGTTAGATTAGTTGCAGTAAATATTACAAACGAAGCATGGACAGAAACGCTACAACAATTTGCTGACGATGCTAAACTACTACCAGCAGATTTTATAGATATGTTAACATTAGACAAAAAACAAATATTTATCGACACATTCGGAGAAACTATTTTAGATGACATATTTAAAGTAGTTATAAAAATATCTGATGAAAACATACAAAAAAATACAATTAAAGAATCCAGAACAATACTTAACACTTTTTTAAATATACAAAACAGTAAAATGCATGATTTTGCATTAAAATAGACTGCTACTTCAAAAATAGGGGTTAAAAATGATTACTGCGCAAGACATATTAACTGGACTCTACAAAGAAGAATACGAAGTGACAGTAAGTGCTCTACAACTTCAAAAAGTTATACAGAGGATGCAGAAAGCAGAAAGAGAGTTAAAAATCTGTAAAAAACAAGCAGATGGGCTAAAAACAGTTATTGAGATGTTGAAACAAAAAAGATTAAAAAGAGTTATATTAGATATTTATGCATAGAAAGGAATAAAAATGATTAAAACAATCATAGAAACAAATATAAAATCACAGCTAACAGGGGAATTAACTGCTCCTATTGTATGTTTAGGCTTACCTGGAATAGGCAAAAGTACTATCATACGAAACTTAGTAAAAAATTTAGAATATGCTATTGTAGATGTGAGCGCTGCTACATTTACACTAGAAGAAGCTAGTGGAATACCAGAATTTACCGAAATAAAAAATTTCAATAAATATTCAAGCGCCGAAATTGATGGACCTATAACAGGGACTCAGTGGTCTGTTCCAGAACTTATCTTACAAGCAAACAGACTAGCAGAAAAAACACCTACGGTGATCCTACTTGATGACTTACATGCAATGCCTTTAGCTACAACAACAGCGATGTATGAATTATTATTAGAACGAAAGCTTAAACAATATAAATTACATGATTCAGTAGCTATAGTATGTACTGCTAACAATTCATCTGAAGCAGGGTTTGAAGGGTTTCCGTCACCTATAATCAATCGTTTACAATGGCTAGAAATACCGTTTAACGTAGAAGACTGGTATGTAAACATAGCTTCAAAATTTCACCCAAAAGTATCTTCATTTATTAAAAACAAATTAGATAAAGTACAAGAAAATGAATCTACTATTTCACCTTATGCGACTCCAAGAACTTGGGAATATTTATCAACATGTTTATACAATCTGCCTAAAGGTATTTTAGAACAAGATCCATTACTCATTGCAAAAGGGTTTATGTCTACTAAAACAGCTGTAGAATTTGCTGAACATGTAGAGTATTTACACAAACTTAACTTCGAGTCAGATATAAAAACACACAATATTTTTACTGTAGCCGACAGACCTTTCCTGGACCAGGTACTATACGGAAACATTCTATCTTCTATTGAAACACCTGAAGATACTATATTTATGATAAAATTTTTAGACCATAACTATCTATGCGATAACTTTATCGGATTTTTTGCTTCAACGCTTGTAACTATGTATCAACGTAAGAATGCAAGGCTTCCAATAACAAAAGGAATACAGATATTGATTAATATTATTATGGACAAACCGTTAAATGAGTTTGCGCTCACAAGAGAACAATTAAACATGTTTAAAAAAACACCACTAACTAAACGAAAAGAAATTTTACGTATATTTAGTAATTATCTACTTTAAAGGAAATGTTATGAAACACAATGAGTTTATCAATAAGATGACAAACGAGCTGCAAAAACAGCTAGTAACAGCAAATAACCAACTTATGGGAGCTAGTAAAACTGCATTTTTATCTATTGGGTTGTTTATAAAACTCCCTATAAGAGTTGAAGCATTTCAATACGAGAAAAGTATTCAAGTTGAAAAACTAGGCTTTGATGATTTATTCAATAACTTAGTAGTAAGAACAGACTTTACTAAAACCCCTGAAATAGTATTTACTTTTTTATACAAAGAAGAAAAATATCTTAAACGTATGTTAAAACTAGTAAAAAAACATTATGTACTAGCTTCTTATTATTATATAAAAGAAGTACAACATATTATACGTAAACATTATACTGCAGAATACCAAACTATGATGATTAGAGCGATACCTACGCAAAAAGATCCTCATATTATTATAAAATTGACATGTGATATGACTATAAATAAATTTATGGAAAAACTATTTAAACAATCTGCATTTAAAAAAGAGTGGGAAAAGATAAAAACTGTAGTACCTATGCCACGCAAAAATTTACATATAGACATAGATATATTAAAAGATCTTGCTTCAAATACACCTCAACCTACAGCGTATTTTAACAATAAAAGATTTGTAACATTAAAAATAAACGGTTTTACATACCATACACCAACATCTATTGATGCACATAAAACACGTGAAATTAACGTCGTAGTAGCTAATATGTCAACAACTTTACTTGATGTAATTCGTTCGAACGGAAAAGGTGTACATGGTGCAGATACCATACTTGAATCTTTTGAAGCAGTTAAAGTAAATACATACTGGTTAGATGACTTTAAAATTGAATTTAATTCTGTGACACATCGTAAAACAACAAAATTCGCTAAAACGTGGAAACGTCTATCTAACACTTATCGTAATATATTTAATGCTCCTTCAAATGAATATTATGACAATAAAGTAAATATTATTATATCTATTGACCAATCTGGGTCTATGCACATAGAAGATATGGCTAAAGTATACGGTATTGTACAACAAAACAAACATCGTATAAATGAACTTACAGTACTTATCCATGATGTAGATTTGGTATATACTAATAATACAAAAAATATTGAAAACGTATCAAAAAATGACATTAAAAACATGGTAGGCACTCGTTACGTAAAAGGTGGTACATCACACGCAAAAGTTTTTAAGTTCATTACTGATATGAAAATAAAAAATCCAGAAAAATATATTTATATATGTATGTCAGATATGTACTCAGATATAGAAACAGAATTTCCAAAATATAAAAAAACTCTTAAACATATCGCAACATTCTGGCTAGCTCCTTCAAACTGTAGAGAGATAGATACTACTATATTTGGTGGTAAAAATATACAATTACCATAAAACATATGAATCACGTACTTAATTATAATAGTACAAACACTATATATATAGAACAGGGTGGTATAAAATGAATGAATTAACATTTATAATTACAAAAGACTCACTAAGTGAGAAATCTACTATAAAGTATTTAAAAGAAGTCATAGACACAAATGTAGAATTACTTAAATATAAAAATTCTCGTAACAGCGATTTCGATGATATATATTTCAGATTTATAGTATTGACAAAAGCATACAAACTATTTACAAGTAAATCAAAAGCAGCATTGCCAAGACGAGTAGAAAATACTGTAGAATATATTTCAAACTTATTTTTCACAAATATAGATAACTATAATATTTCTTATGAAAAACTTAAAGTACTTTTTGAGTATTATCCACTAACAATACAAAAAAATGTATATAGAGATAGTTACTGCTTTGCTAAAGATTTAAAAATACTATGCTTAACAGTAAAAGACAAAACATTAAACATAGACTATGAGACATTTTTAATAAACATACCTAGAACACCTGTTTTAGATACAGATATGTTTAAAACTAAAAACGCTACACGTCGAAGCAGTACAGCTAATTATAACAAATGGTTGTACTTAGAAAAACTGAAAATACATATCAAAGCAAATAAAAACAATACTATAATAGATATTTTGCAAAATATGTTAAATATAGATAAAAGTACGATTGACCATACGCAAGAAATAGAATATACACAACAAGCTTTAAAAAATTTAAAAACTAAAATAAGAACTAAGTAATGGCAATAAGATAACTGTTTTATCGAGCATGGGGTGTATAAACTATAATACTGATATTTAAAATAACTACCAAAAGTACATACAAACAAATTAGAAAAATTAACAATGTCTACAAAGGATTTACATGAAAGACGATCAACTTATCAATTTTATAAAACTTGCTAATAAACCGTCAGTAACTATAAACGAGTTAAAAAGTATGTTATATAATGCTATAGACGCACTAGACAGTTTAGTAATCAAAAAACATACGAGTCTGTATAATAATATAAAAGCATTACATACGTACTACATGAAAGTAGATAATTCTTTGATAAGTACAGAAAGAAAAGTAGATTTACTTTATATATTTAGAAATACAATATTTTTGAATATAGAAGAAAAATCTATACCTTTAATAGAAGATATATTTAACAAATGCGACGAACAAATATTAATAAACTATGACATATTTTTTGATTTTATTGTTGAATATGGTAATAGAGAACTAAATTTTGTTAATGTGCCAAAAATTCATGTACGTAACAAATATAACAATTTTGAAGATTGTCATATAAATATAGCATGTAGGTGTATTTTTGATTTGCAGCAACACACAAATAATACTCTATTAAAATATTACGCAGATACTGCAATGAGTAAAATACAATCGTTTGAAAATGTAGAAAAAGTTAGAAAAACATGTGACTTAGTATTACACTATTCAAAAGAACATCAATAACTACAGTAAACTAAATATATTTATATACAAGGAACAGTAATGACAACAATTGTAGCAGGTATTGAATATACTTTACCACAAGTATACTTATTGAATGAAACAGGGCTAGGCGTAGCAGAGTTCGGAGCAAGAACGTGTTATAACTCGTTCGATAATAGTGAGAACAAAGCCATACGTAGATTAAACATCGAACCTGAGCTGTCTAACGACGATATTTTAGAAGTTAACGATATAGAACATTCAAACCTACTTGATGATTTATCTTGGACTTATTTTCACTACTCGATATTAGAACATGCCGTATTGCAGTACAATATAAGAGGTATGAGTAGAGGTGTACTACAAGAGCTGGCTCGTCATAGGATGGTATCACCATCAGTACAGTCAACTAGATACACAATGGGAGGCATTATAAATGCATTCATAGCACATCTTCCTAGTAGGGAAGCTTGCTCAAATGTAGAAGAATTTTCTATATTCCTTGATAAAAACATTGATTACTTAGTCACTGCTGGCGAGTATAATGGAATAGAACATTCTATGATCTATCATAAATTAATGCATCAGTATAATTTACTAGGACGTGAAGAGTTCCTAAACACATTCACATCCAAAGATATGAGAACCAATGGTGCACTAGAACAATCAACTCCAGAAAATATATTCAAAGCATTAGAAGTATCTAAGCAAAAGCGTAATGTTGGAGATGCAGCCAAACATATCGTCACAGATAACTGGAAAGTGGATGCAGTAGTTACAATTAACTTACGATCGCTTAAAAATTTTTTAACTTTAAGAGATTCTGGAGCTGCTTACTTCCTAATGAGAGAAACTGCTAAACAAATTAAAAATGCAACTCCACAAAAATATTTAAACCTAATAATCAAGGACAGCTGAATGAAAACTCTAACTTATAAAGATAACGATTTACTGATAGAAGCATTGTTACATTGCTATAACACAGTGCCTGATACGAATAGCTTGTGTGAAGACGGAGCTACCAGTCACAATTATTTGTTAAGTTATATAGAAAAAGAGTTAGAACCGTTATTAGATAACGAGTTTAGAATAGCTATAGAGAATCACGGTATATTTGATTTTAGATATAAAAGCAACGTATTCGGTGATACAAAAGTGTATAATATTTTTGACATAGAGAGTATGAAAAAAGTAGATTAACAACTTAAAAGTCAGTTGAAAACAAATGTATTCAAATAATCAAATATAAAACAACTTTTACAAAATAAACTAAGGATAAACTATGCAATACAGGTCATCATACGATTATCGTGGACTGTTGTCAGCTTATTTGTCACATAAATATACAGAAGGTACTACAGCAAATAATAGATTACACTTTGAAGGCAACGTACTGTATTCGTATAATACTTTAGTAGCAGTGCTATACAACGACTTTTTAGCAATTACGTCACATAACTGTTTAAGTGTAACTACAAACAGACAACTTAAAATATTAAAAGATACGTATGATGGTACTATATTATATGCTAAATATATACATCCATTTATTGCAGAAAAAGTCTTAGACGAATATTTACATAACGTAAAACATTTAATAAATATTCATAAAAGAGCTAGAAAACGTTCATATAAACGACAAATACGAGAATTACTTAGTACTATGAAATTTATATCACAAAAATTCAACATACCTCTACACGAAAAATTTTATACGCTAATGTTAATAAGTGAAGGATTACCTGATAGATAATTTAGATACAATATAAAATAAAAATATAAGCTAATTAACTGTTAAATATATATATATTTACTTTTAAAAAGGATGTATAAAAATGTATTGGACATTACACAAACCAGTTACATCGATAGACGATATAAAACAACAATCCGGCATAGCCAATCCATACGGTTTTGTGTACGAGATTACGGCAACTAAAAATAACAAAACATACTTATATATAGGTAAAAAACGACTATACTCAAAGAAAACTCTCCCTGCTCTTAAATCAGGAGAACTTCGTCCTAATTCAGAACGTATATACAAAAACGTAATAACAATAGATGGTAAAATAGCAGTCTCTAAAAAAGACAAAGCCTTAGCACGCAAGCAAGGTATAAAAGCAGAGCGTACTCCGTTCGACGTAACATACACAGAATCTAATTGGAGGTCATATACAGGGTCTAGTAAAGATTTGGCTGGATATACAATAATATCTAAACGAATCTTATCTGTAGCACACAATCTTATTTCTCTGACATATTTAGAAGAGAATTACCTACACAAAACAGATGCCTTGACTAAACCAACCTACATAAACAAAAACATAGCAGGTAAATACTTTATTGATAATATACTAAAAGGAATACAACAATATGTTTAGATCAAACATTCTACAGAAAACGACAAAATATAGAACTATAATGAATCATATACTCATATGTACAAACATTTATGATATTGTATGAAATTACTTAGAAATGTACTCATAAATGACTTCGGTGGAATACTAACTGACAGTAGATTCTGACAAATCAGACTACGATATAATTATAAATGACACTAAACAATTACGCGAATTTCTTAAAGCTAACAATACCTATCTTAAAAATACATGTACAAACAAAAAAAGCTACAGAGGTTCAGCGTGTGGACATAAGTGTATCGATATATATGAAATCAATAATATATTTTATGAACCTAAAATAAACATTATGTTGTATAAAGAATCTCAAGATATATCTATATTCCATACTATTCATTCAATAATACAACTCACTCACACCAGAGAACAACTTTCGGACAAAGACACTAGAATTGAAATCTACCGTAAAGTCCGTTATCAACATATAGAAGGTTGTATACTAGAATAGCATATACTGCACAGTAACTGCATAAATTTTAACTTAGGTATACTAGATAGGTTACAGATAAACAAAAAACTAAAATAAAAGGAGTTAAATATGAAATCAATTTTAACACGAGATCAAAAAAAAGTGTTTTCAAAGCAAGTTATGGTAGATGGTGCAAGAGGGAGAATAGAGGTTGAAATAAGATATGATGATAACTGCAGGAATGGGCATAATACATTTACAATAACAGGGAGTCTTTATGAACACCCAACATCAAGAGCAGACAAACATCTTTTAACTTGTGGATGTATCCACGAAGAAATAGTTAAATACTATCCTGAATTTAAGCATCTTATTAAATGGCATTTTATGAATAGTGATGGACCTATGCACTATATAGCAAATACACTTTACCATTCAAGAGACAGAACACATCAAGGCAAAGAGATAGGAGAAGCTGTAAAATGGGACACAAGACTAAAATTTAAAAAAGCACCATTTACATTTAAAGAACAGGCTAAAGGGTTTTGGAAATATCTTAACAGTGTGGGTGATTTTTATAACATAGAAGCGAAACCAATAAAATACGATGGAAATAATAATTGTACTTATTCAGATAGATATTCATTAACAGGGTTTATAAAAGATAACGAAAGTAGTAAATGGTATAAAGCACCGTTTAATAGTTTAAGAGAAGCAGAAGAATTTTTAGAAGCGCTAAGAACATATGAATACGAATTTATAAAAATTCCTATTAAATGGTGTGAAGCAATTGAACCGAACTTAACTGCAGCTAGAAAGTCTGCAGTATGGGAAGATGCTACACTTAAACAATTACAAAACGAAGAGCTTTTAAAAGCAAGATTACCAAAATTGATAGAAGATTTTAGAAAAGATATCGAAGTTTTAGGATTTACATTTTAAAAAACACAAAGTATTTTAATTATGCATGTTAATAACGTACCCATCTGAGTCTTCTTGTATTGCTTCGTTACTTATTTGCTCTTTCTCTTCGTCTAAATAAGCCCATTCTGGTAACTTAGCTACATACATTTTATTTTTCTTAGTAGGTATAATTTCATCATACAGTTCTAGCAGTTTGTTTTCATTTACGTCAAAGAACTCATTCGAACCATCGAACTGCAATTTTTTAAAATCGTATCTATACTCAGCGTATATCTGATGTAGTTTAGTCTCAATTTCAAAATAGTTAGCTATTTTTCTAAATCTTAATATTTGAAGTTCTGGAAAATATCTTCTTTTTTGAAAAAAGCTCAATAATATTTGACTAGCTCTTTTTGGAGCATCTTTAGCTATTCCTATTTTGTATAGTACTTTATAACTTTTACCTTTACGAAATTTAACTTTCATAATATATACCGATCTTTCTTCAGCTCCTTCATAAGACTGAGCCATCTGATTTAATAAATTCATACCATATTATAGGATAACTGATGATAAAAATCAAACACACTTTTATAAAAACATTACCTAAATTCGCACAGGAACTACCCGTATTTACGTACGCAGTAGAAATAGATGGTAAAAAATACGGTGGGTATATACAACAAGGTAAAGAAGTGAGAGAATTTACAATCTTACGATACCTTGTACATCATAAGCGTCGAACAATTGAACAAGTGTTAGGCATACCATACGACCTATACAGGTGCTTAAAGAATAACTTAAATGATTAAAATATACTATAACACAACTTTAAAAACAGATTATGAAGTAAATAAACCACATAATTAAATTATAGTTTACTCGCTATATAAGAAATAAATTACTTTATAAAATAGTAGTACTCAAACACGTGTTGACGACAACATAAATTTATAGGAAATAACACATGGATATAGAATTTACACAATATTTTGATTGCAAAGGAGTTCCTATTTATGTAGGTGACAAAGTATAAGTTGGTGAGGGGTTTTATCTTGAATATGAAACTGTGAGAAAAGAAAACAACGAATACAAGATGGATAAACACAAACTAGATATGTTTAGTCACTGGTTTACAAGAGTATTAGTAAGTGTAAAATATGGAGAATTACAGTATGAGCAGTGAATTTAAAAAAGCAGAATGGAAAATAAACGTAAAGTCTCTATTTGAAGAAATTTTGCATAATAATGAAAATATGTGGGCGATGAAACAGCCTTTGATTATCTTACATAGTAAATTGTTAAAAATAGCAACTATAGCAAATGAGGAGGGGTATAAAGATATTGTGAAAATATGTTGTAAGTTGGCTCTTTATGAAGAGTGTGATCCATATAGTGATAAGTATAATATGGAAAAAACGGATGAGTTTTTAAAAGAAAAGAAATTAACATAATATCGTATAAATAGAAGATTTGGAGGAGTGATTATGATTAATAGATATGATAAGTATTCTGCAGTAGAAGCTATTGATACTATCATGCGTAGAGCAGCCATGCTAACAAATGATGAGATAGAGGAGTTGAAAAATACTATAGATGGTGAAAAAGAGGAGAATTAATAATGATAAGACGGTTAGAAAGATGATTTAAAGTATGATAAAAATAAAGATTTAGTTATTGGGTGTTAGAACTTTTTATAAACACTAGCAGCTTCATATAATAGTGAAAACTTATTTTAGGAACAAAGTATGAAACAAATAAAACTACAAGAAAACAAATTTTTAATCTCATCTGACATATTTACAGAAGATGGTATTTTTAGAAATGATATAGAGACAACAAAAAAAGCAATAAAGCAAATAAAAATGTTTCTTCGATTGTTAGCTATTAGAGATGCAGAATGTCCAAACAGTAGGGGCTATGAATTTAGATATTCTCATGGAGCGACAAATTTTTCTATAATCAAAAATTTAGATCACGATTATTGGTGTTTAGACAATAGCAATGCTTATAGATACTGCTCTCCAACAAAAGTATACTTTAAAACAAAGGAAGACGCAGAAAAAATATGTGATATTCTAAATTCACAGAAATTTAACTTACTTAGATAAATTTAACTACAGTGTTAGCAGTGTGTGGTACAAATGTATATCGATCTAAAACGTATTTTACAAAAAGATTAAAATTTGTATTCAAATTTATTATAAAAATCACTATCTGAATAAAATACATTGTAAATTAGATTTATATAAAAAGTGCAATTAATTAAATAAAAAGTACAATAAAAGCTGATAAAATTCTAAAAACAGATTAAATATATTATTGCAATAAGATAAGTATCAAACAACAGTACATATAAATACAAAGGAGAACACATGAAACCAACGCTAGAATATAACGACGGAAAGCATCTTATGCCAAAAAACACAATACGTATAGGTGCTTCGCAAATAAGTAAATACTTTACATCTACATCAAAGTGGTTTAGAGAAAATTTGCACGGAGAAGATGGGTTTATTGGATCAACTGCATCAGTACTTGGAACTATAGTACATTATTATCTTGAATGTTACGTTACCAACCAACCTGAATCAAAGCTAGAAATAGATAAATACATAGCTGAACAATCTGCAGTAATACCTGATTTAGATATTGACTACATTTATTATCAATTACCTTTCATGGTTGAAGTAGCTAAACTATATATAGATTCTAACGGTATCTTACAACAATCACCTACTTCCGAACAATTCGTTATCAAACAAATGAATAAACAAGTGTATATAGGTGGTTCAATAGACCTTACAGTGAAAAATTTTATTGATGTGAATGGATTACATCAACCAGGTACTTGTATAGTAGACTATAAAACTACTTCTTCAAAACAGCGTATCAAATCAATACCATATGGTTATAAGTTACAAGCTTTAACTTATGCAAAAATATTAAGAGATGAAGGAGTTGATGTGACTCACTATCGTATAGTGTATATTTCTACAAATATAGATGGAGGTTTATCTGAAAGAACAGGTAAACCACTAAAGTCATACCCATCAGAAACGTACGTACTAGAAGAACACATTACTGAAAAGGATTTAGAAATGATGGATAACATATTTTCAACTATATCTGATGCAGTGTTACATTATATAGAAAATCCGTCACATCGTGGAATAATAGGTCAAGACAATAGACTTAAATCATTACATTGTCTTTATAAACCTATGAATGAAGAAATATAACTACACTATAAACGTAACTAAATATATTAATATATAAGGTGCATAATGTACGATTGGACAGAAGAACAAGAAAATATTATACAAGAAATTTTATACGGAACTGAGAAAATAGTTTTAATAAAAGCACGGGCAGGTACTTCAAAAAGTTCTACATCAGTTGAGGCAGTAAAGAGGTATAAAAATACGTATCCAAAAAGAACGGTACGCTATCTTGTTTATGGAAGAATGGCTGCAGATGAAGCTAAAAAAGGTTTTTCAAACACTGCGATAGTAAGTAATTTACATCAATTAGCATATCACTATATAGTAAAAAGTTCTAATATGACTGTATCAAAAACGCCTTTTGTACAATGGAAAAGTATACCAAAAGAGTTTAAAATATCTTGGAAACACTTTTTGAGTGCTACACAACTTATAGACGGGTTTTGTTCTTCTACAGAATTGTCATTTAAAGAGTATTGCATTGCCGTACGAGAAAAAAACGTGTTTGCAATAAGTGCAGGGCAAAAAATACTAAACGCTATGAGTAAAGGAGAACTTCAAAGCACTCACGATTTTTATCTAAAAAAATTTCATATTTATGTAATGAAAGACAAATTAAAGCTAGATCAAGTAGATCTATTGATAGTGGACGAAGCAAACGACATTACTCCAATTACATTAGATATTGTAAAAAAATATCCAGCAGATAAAAAAATACTGCTTGGAGACCCTGCACAGCGAATATTTGATTTTATTGGCTGTGTAGATGCGTTTAAGTATTTCCCTGAAGCTAAAACACTACCACTAAGCAAATCGTTTAGATGTTCGAAATCTATAGCAAAAAGAGTTGAAATTTTTGCACGTATGTATTTTGACAATTCTTTTACCTTTACTGGTACGAACTATGACGAAAATTACAAAATAAAAACAGAGGCTTATATATCTGCCACAAATGCAGGGTTGATAAATAAGATGATAGAATGTGAAAAAAACGACATCGAATTTAAACTAGCCACTGCAACAAAAATAAAACAAATGTTTGAAGTACCTTTAGCAGTAATTTCAACAAAACCAGGTATGGTAGAATTGAGAGATAGATTTAAAGAATATCAAGAAATAGTAAATAAATGGCATAGCCTATATAAATTAGGAAATACTAAACTACCAAAAACTTCATTTCTAGCAGAAAAAATCCCTGATGATATTGAACTGCAACAAGCAGTAAAACTTATACGTGTACATGGTCCACAAACAATAATAAATGCGTACAACAGCGCTAAAAAGCACAAAAACACAAATGCATCATTAGTATTACTTACAGCTCATACCAGTAAAGGTGCTACATTTGACAAAGTAACTTTAGCTGACTCTATGAATGAATTGATAGAAGATGTAGTATTTAAACATTCCATAGGAGAACAATTGGACGAACAAGAAATAACAAAGTTATATACATACTATGTAGCAGTGACGCGTGCAAGGGTGCAAGTAAACAATGCTACGTACCTATGATAAAATAATAAATACCAAAAATTATATAACAAGTATTAATGCTAATTTAATATGAATTAGCATATACTTGTACACTAAATTATGTATCTAGTAGGCATTTAACCTAGGTTGTTACAAGTGATAATATTTTTCTCTAAACGTTATCATAACAACCATTTATTCAAAACAACACAGGTGTTATTTCACTCAGTAGACATTGTGTATATCTATTAAAATTAACGCTAACAGCTATCTTTCCTTATGAAATATACTTGTACAATCTATAAAGTTAAATGCCGACTAGATATATAATAAATAAAATTTTTACATAGCTGCTTGAATGGACAGTATTTAATAAACTGAACCGTATAAAAAACATAACTACAACACGGCAGTATAACAAAACAATATGGAGATTAATATGACAACGTTCAAACAAAGCGCAGACCCTGCTGTAGTAGTATATATGCATAGTACATATCGAAATAATTTAATGTTAGCTTTAAAGTCATATAAAAAATATTGGGGATCAATAGCTCACTTGGTAGGATATACAGATAATTTACTAGAGATAACTACAAATAAAATTTTAATTACAGATAACAAAAATATTAATACGCTGAACTACGAAAAAATAGTTTATGTAGATCATATAGCTAATATAACACACTTGGATATACGCAGAGCTGTAATAAACACTTCAGTAACTAAAGTAAATTCGTTGCACGAACTTATTACAAAAATATCGGACTACGATACAATTGCATGTGATTTTGAAACTGCATCTAAATATTCATCAACTAGTTGTCAAAAAGAACTGAAAACAAAATTAAGTACATGTACTGATGATAAAGAAATAACAAAATTAGTACAAAAAATAGAAGCAACGGGTTTATCGTACCCTAAACTTACAACAATTACTCACATATCAATAGCTGTGGATGAAGAAACATCTTATGTGCTGCCAGTAACATCAGAAACATTAGATAAAGAAATATGTAATTGGTTAGTTACTACAGACAAAAAACAAATATGGCATAACGCTACATTTGATCTTAAAATAGTATATGATAGAACTTCAAAATTTCCAAAAACTATAGTAGATGATACGATGCTAATGTGGAAAACTATATTAAATGATGCAAATTCAGAAAAAGCTGAAGTAGGACTAAAAACACTGGCAAAGGAAGTATACGGAAATTGGGGAGAAGGTATATCAAATCTATTTACAGTAGATAACATATTAAACGAAAATGTGATTTACTATGCTGGTATAGATACAATGGCTACATTTTATTTGTTTAATAAAGCAAATAGACACAAAAACTTTAAAAAAGTAGATACAGAAGATTATACAGTTGGAATAGATAGTGTTTTACCTGCATCAAACCCTAAAGAAAAAGACAATAGAGTAACTAGAAGGTATTTTTATGAAAATGTAGTAAAACATCTAATTTACCCTACAGTACGTCTTATGATGACTGGAATTAAAATAGACGAAAATAAAGTAGAAGAGCTTGAAAATACTATAGTAAAAGTATTAAATACAGTTGATGAAACACTTCATAACAATGAATTAATAAAAAACTTTCTAAAAATGAAAGAAAAAAATTTATACGACTGTACAATAAACGAACTGCAAAACAAGAAAAAACAGGCAACAGCGTTCCTACCTACTGAATTTAACAGTAAGAAAATAGATCATATATCGTATTTAACTAACACTGTATTAGAACACCTTACACTAAATTTTTCGTATATACCAGAAAAACAGTTACCAAACGGAGCCATACGATGGACAAAAACAGATATAAAAAAATTTATAAACATAAATGAAAAACACAGGGCTACAAAACTTTCTATATTAAATGATTTGATACAAGGTACTCTTAACGAAGATAGTACTATCGTAAAACAAGCTATGCAAAAATTAGCAGAAGACAAAGCAGAGATATATAACAAGAAATACGATAAAAAGATAGAAGATATTGATATAAAATTAAAATTTAATCCTGGATCATCAAAACAAAAAATAGAGCTGTTTAAATACTTGGAAGTCAAACCAGAAAAATACTCAAAAACAACAGGTGAACCGTCGTGGGGTAGAGAGGCTATAGAAATAGTAAACAAAACTACCAATGATGAGAATATAAGAGAAATAACACAAATGCTTATAGAATTTTCATTTAGTAGCATTATAAAAACAAACTTCATAGCAGCATTTAAAAAGTATACGGTAGATGGAAGATTATACGGAAACTATAATTTATTTGGGGCAAAATCGTTTAGATATACAAGTTCTAATCCAAACATGTTAAATGCTCCATCATCTAATAGTAAATACGCTAAACCGTTAAAAGCTTGCTTTACAGCAGAGAAAGATTTTTTAGTGTGTGGTTCAGATTACGCACAACTAGAAGATAGAATAATTACAGAATTGTCAGGGGATGCTGGAAAAAAAGCTATTTTTGATAATAATTTAGATGCACATTGTTATAATGCATTGGGGTATTATACAGAACAGATTGAAAAGATAATAGGATCTGATGGAACATACAACGAAAAAGTAATACGATTTAAAAATGAAGTAGAAAATAACAGTACATTAAAAAAATTAAGACAAAATTCTAAACCAGTTACATTCAAATGTGCATACTTAGGTATGCCAGATAGTGATAAAGGTGGTGTAATTACACAAGAAATTTACGACAATTATTGGAATGTGTTATACAAAGATATAGGTACAATGAAAGAACGTATTATTTCAGAATGTAGACAAACTGGAGAATCATACCTAGGTTTAGGATGCTATATAAAATCCAGTAATATAAATAAAGAATTTAGAACAATATTCAATGCAAATTCGCAGTTCTGGAGTATACTTACTGCGATTGCTTATGCAAGACTATACAAAGCGATAGATAAAGCAGGGTTACAAGACGACATAAAAATAACAGCTACAATATACGATTCTATATATTTAGAAGTAAAAAAAGACGCTAAGATACTGTATTTTGTAAATAATACATTAATAAATTTAATGACGATGGATTGGATAGTGCAACAAAAAATACCTAACTATGCAAACTTAGATGTAGATTTTTCAAAAAACTCTAACTGGGCTGATGTTAAAGAAATACAAAACGATATATCTTTGGAACAGTTAAAAATTCTATTGAACGAAGAAGGTAACTAATGGAACAACGAAAAATAAAAGCAGAAAAACTAGTAATAGAATATGAAAAAATCTTAAAAGACGTAATAAAAGTAGGAAATACATTCGAACCTAATAGACTTACTAAAGTGATGCAAGATGCCATAGCATTAGTTACTGCCAAATCACCTGCATTTTCTACAGTGGCTGCAGCTACTACTGCTATGTATGGATTTAACCATGTTATAGGACAATTAAGACCACGTATAAATGACAGTGTTTACAGTAACGACATCATAGGGCTTCCATTTATAGGTGTAGTATTAAGCTCATCTGGATCAGGGAAAGATTCTGCCTACCAGGCAATTATGAAAACGTGTGACACTGCTATGAATAAAATCAAACAATATATATATGAAGAGGAGTTAGAAAGAGCAAAATTATTAGCATTTAAAACTCTACAAGCAGATAATATTAGTATTCAGTTAGATGAAATTACTGAAGATGATTGTAAGCAATTTATGAGAAGATTACCACAAACAGAAGGAGATGATACGAGCACAAAAAGTGGATTGATTGCAGAACTAAACAAAATAGCATCATACTCGTTATCAGCCTTATCTATACAAATGACTGAATTTGGAACAAGTCTAAAATCGTCTGGACCTGCACAAGAAATTTTACAACTACTTATAGTACTTTATGATATGGGAAAAACATCTGTATCGATACTGAAAACAGAAGAACTGAAAGTAGATGATATTTACGATAGTTATGTTTCGGCTTTATTACATAGTTCTCCTAAATCTATATTTGGAGATGCTAAGGTAAGAGAAAGTATAAATACATTGTTTGCATCAGCTATGAGTAGACGAGCGTGGTTAGTATATCCAGGTGTGGCAGAAAGTTATGAAAATAACAAAATTCCAGAAACCATACAAGAAGCAAGAGAGTTAAACAACATGCGTAGAAATACAGTAGCAATAAAAACTACAGTACTTCATGATAAAATAACAAATGTTGTAGATAATATGTTAACAAATACACAAAAAAGAGTATTGTCGTTTTCTGAAGAAGCTGGTCTACTGTATCAAGATTTTTTTGAATACAATAAAGTAAGAGCAGAGTTATATACGTCTGACAGTATAAAAGCTATAGCTATAAACGGATTAGCATTTAAAACAGGTAGAATAGCTGCTTTATTTGCGTTATTGGATGAAACTAACGTAATAGAAAAAAATCACATGGAATCAGCAATATATTACGCAATGTATGTAGAAAAGTATTTAGATAAAATGACAGTAATGCTATCTGCAAAAAGTTTTACACTGCTAGGTGATCTATTCATGGAAGGAGAAACAAGCATAACACTGGACCAAGCAATGTCACAAGGATATGTTACAAAAGTGACAAAAGATTTTAAAGAATTGTTAGAACCTTTAAACTCATATCTTAGAAATAATGGCGTAGTAACTTATTCTGAAGAAGATAAAACATTCTATTATTCTGCATTTAAAAAATTAGATGAAAGTGTTGGTAAAGACAACAGCATAGTAAAAACAACGGATAAGTACTTAGTTTCATACACAAAAGTAGACGGTGTGACAAAAAATGGACGTAAACAATTTCTAAACAACTTTACAAATGTAAAAAAAGGATCGTTTACATTATTAAAAAATGTATTAACTAAAGATACTATATTTAGTTTATTTAAGTATAAAGATGTAACAGAAAAAGACGGAACATTTGTAAAAAATAAAAGAAACTTAAATACTATAACGTCATCTACAAAAATTGTGTGTATAGATGTAGATAAATCTGATATACCTATAAAAGACATGCATGAGTACTTAATAGAATATAAACACATAATAGCAACAACATCAAACAAAGAAAATAAATACAGATATAGAATACTGTTAGCAGTAAATATAGAACTAGATGGAGATAGTACATACAGTTGCATAGCATCTAAGATAGCAGCTGACTTACTTATTTCTGCAGACAAGGCAGGGTTTAATCCTGCACAACCGTTTTATGGTTATAAAAATGCAGAAGTATACGTAAACGAAAACGGGTATTTATATGATTGTACAGATTTTGTGTCGGAGTGTAAAACACATAAAGATATGATAGTAACACTACAACAAAACAACACTATGACAAAAGCAGAACAAAGCAAACTAAAAAAAGCTATAAACACAGATCCTTTAAAAGAGTTAGACTTTGCTATAACTGCACCTAACGGTATGGGACAATTAAGTATATTTAAGCTATGGAATAAACTAGCATCAATGAATGACGTGATGTCATTTGATGAAGCTAAAAATATAGTAAATTTTGTAATGACTACATGGTCATCTCCGTTAGAACAGTATAGATTAAAAAACTTAGAAAAACAATTTAAGACAAAGTTCAAATTTTAACAAAGGAGGATATTAAATATGAAAAAGCTATATGCGTAATAACGCATAATAAAATAAACAAAGGATGAAAATGAACTTAAAAAACATGACTTTAGAAGAGAGATGTATAGCAACAAAAGATTACCCTGTAGTTATTACTGGATATCCAAAAGCAGGAAAATCTGCAGCTGTAGAAATGTTGTCAGAAGAAGACAAAAAACGTACAGTTATAATCGATGCAGAAAATAAAGGACTGCCAGAAGATGATGACTCTGAGTATTTTAGAATAGTAAGACTAAAATACGTAGACTCGAGTACAAAATACAAAGATTACGGAAACGTAAAATATAAAACAGTGGATGAAATTATACCATACATAAGAGCAGTTATGAAGTCTGATGATGTTGACCGTGTAGTATTAGACTCATTTACAGCTTATGTAGCAGAACTTGAACGGCTTTACGTAACTACATCAAACGGTTTCACTGTATGGAACAACTATAATCAACAACTGCACGATTTTTTCAGAACAATCAAAGAAGAATGTAGAGCACACGGTAAATTTTTATACGTATTAGGACACTATCGACCTGCAAGAGACAAAAAAGATCCAGAAGCTGAAAGTTTCATGGTAGTAAAAGGTAACGCTCATTATAGACTAGTAGAAGCAAATTTCAACACAGTGGTAGCACTGAATAACTTTAGATTCGTAGCTGATAATGCTGATGAAACAAATTCTACACGCATACGTCGTTCACTATCACCGTACGAAAGTTCTGAAAACAGTTTAGCAGAACTAGAAGAAACGTTAGCTGCATCACGTATCAACAAAAATAGAGTAAAATAATGATACAACCTGGAAAATCAGAGTTTGAGAATGATCTGGACAATGAATTAGCATACATAAAAAATATGTTAATGCAAAAAAATATAAAATACGGAGATTCTGCACTAAATCCTATAAGAGTGTTCAGTAAAGCAAATCCTACAGAGCAATTGCTAGTACGAATAGATGATAAACTTAGCAGATTAAAAAATGCATCAAATAATGAAGATGAAGATGTATTACAAGATTTGATAGGATACTTGCTGATATTACGTATAGCAGAAAATCGTAAAAATAAGTAAACAAATAATACGATACGTTAATTGAAAGAACTGTTTAAATGTATAAAAGGAAATAAAATGTCAAACCCATTGTTAGAAGCTTACAACGAACTTCCACAGGAAACTAAAAATAACTTAGGTAAAGTATCATCCATAATCAATAAACCTGGTGTTCATAGTGTAAAAGTAAAAGATATGCGTGTAGAAGATGGAAAATTTTTAAAAATAGATTTTGAAGACGCTCTAGGTCAAACTGCTACATATGTAGGATTCTTAAAAGCAAATGACAAAGAAAAACAAGAAAGTACAACTGCACGTGTAATGAACCAGCTAACAGCGATATGTAACGCTGCTGGAGTAGAGCGAAATAAGGTATTGGCAAATACTGTAGAAGATTCTATAACTTATGGAGACAAAACAGTACAAGCAGTAAGATACCCTTCTATAGTAGGTAAAAATCTATATATAACTACGTATACTGAAATACAAGCTGACAGTAAAAATGCAGAAAAAGCATGGAAAGTGCAAGTTGTAGATACGTTTAAATTCTTCGATACAAGAAAAAGAAATGCCTTAGAGATAGCAGAAAATGCAGAAGTAGGTAAAACGCTAGAACAAGTGGATGAAGAAGCAAAATCACGTGTTGAAATTAAATATTCAGATCAAAACAACAAAGCATGTAAAGCTTTATTAGCGATTTTAAAAAATACATCAGGTAGTAGTGCAGCTGCAGATACAGAGGAAGTTGATGAGGATGACATCTAACATCAGTATAGCACATATAGTGCTATATTGATAGATACTACAACTATGTAAGGTAAAAACGATATGGCAGTACCTAAAGATGTTAAAAAAGTACGAAAAGTTGTAAGAAAACCTTTTAAAAGTACGATATCAGAAAGAATATTACTAGAAACATTAGTACAAAATAAAGATGCAAAAAGTTTAACTCAAGCAAAACTTATGTACGATTCCGTAGTCAGAGCTATGAAAGATACTATTATAACGTACGGTGCTTTGCATATAGCAAATTTTGGTACATTCATAGTACGTGACGAACTAAAAACAAAGTATGTAGGAACTACAAACAACACAAAAGTAAATTGTAAAATATTACGATTTTACACTATGCCTACGACAAAAGAAAGGATACATGATGAAGGAACGTCATTCAAAGTATGAAAAAATAGCAGAGGTACCTATGTTCGATCCTGCAGCTAATGCTGAAGGTAGCACAAATAGTATGTTTCATGGAAACACTACTGGATTGATAGATATGATAGATCAACAAATAACTCCAGATTTTTATCAAAAGCACACTGAAAAAATGTTTGCAAATATGTGGCATCCTACCAAGTATCCAGTGACATCTGATACAAAAATTTATCATACATTGACAGAGGTTGAAAAAGAGTCATTTAAAAAAGCTTTATCACATTTAACTAGCTTAGACAGTCTACAAGTACACAACCTTCCTAGAATAGCTGCAAAAATAAGATACCCAGAAATAGCTGGTGTGCTAGCATTTCAAGAAATGCAAGAAAGTTTACACTCATTTTCATACGCATACATATACAATTCTTTGTTTACTAAAGAAGAAGCACGTGAAATACGTGATATGATAAAAACTGATCCAGTGATGAGAGAACGGGCAATTAAATTAAAAGATGCATATACAGCATTAGACGGAGATACTGTAGAAGGCATGCTAAAAATACTGCTTACAAATATTGTACTAGAGGCTGTAATGTTTTATTCAATATTTAATTTTTTCTTTTACTTAAAATACAGAGGGAAGATGATAAATGTAGCTACGGTAATTGCTTGGATTAAAAAAGATGAAGTAACTCATATAGACGTATTTGCAGACATACTCAATAAATTCAAACAAGATTATCCAGATGTATGGGATGAAGAGTTTATAGTAAACTTCTTAATAGAGCAAACAAAAACTGAAAGTAAGTATAGTTCTTATATCATAGATAGAAGAATACCAGGGTTTTCTCCAGAAAACATAGAAATGTATACTAAACATAGGATGAATAAGGTGTTCAGATTGCTTGACATAGGAACAAAATTTGAAAATGTACAAAACCCGTTTTTACACCTAGAAAGAGTAGGAAACGTGAGTGACGGAGAAGAAGTTAATGCTAGTTCGACAGAAACTAGCATATTTGAGGCACATTCAATAAATTACTTTGACCCTGCGATAAAAATAAAAGATTACAAGGAGTTTTTAAATGCTGAATAACATAAAAGTAAAAAAACGTAACGGCAGTGAAGAGAAATTAGACACAGCTAAAATAGAAAGTATGTGCAAATTTGGTTACGAGTTATCAGATCTACCTTATACTGAATTGCTTCAAAAACTAGATATAGCTTTTTACGATGGGATGGAAACAAAAGATATTCAAAACATTATAGTATATGAGAGTAAATTATTTATTGTAGAAAGTAACAATAACAATTATAAATACGCAGTAATATCTGGAAGATTGGAAATGGCTGCATTACATAGTGAAATACATAAAAATACTAACGGGCTGGACCAAAAGGATTTTTTAGCAGGGTATAAAATGCTAGTGTCAAGAGGATACTATAAACTCACTGATGTATCAGACAAGATCTTACAATTATTAGAGAAATATATAGATACTGAAGTAGATTTTACACTGCCAACACAAAGCGTAGTATCACTAAAGAATATGTATTTACTAAAAGATGTAAACGGAAACCATATAGAATATAATCAGTGGCATAATATGGCTGATGCTATGGTATATGCATCAAAGCATTATACAAACGTAGAAGAAAATGTAGAAAACTATGTTAAAGACTGTATAAATTTTTACAACTTATTGAAATCACGTATTATAGTAGAATCAACTCCAGTAAATAAGAATCTAAGAATTGGTGGAAATACAGCAAGTTGTTTTAGCATGGTTGTAGAAGATAACATAGAAAATATCTTTGACAGAATAAAAGAAGCTGCTTTAGTAAGTAAAGAAGGTGGAGGTTTGGCTGTATATGTAGGAAAAATAAGACCAGACGGATCATCGATAAGAGGAGTGCACGGAGTAGCTGCAAATATAAATAAATGGGTTAAATTCTTTGATGTAGTTGCAGGTACAGTAGATCAATTAGGTAGTAGAAAAGGAGCAATATCTGTAGCTAACGACTGGTTTCATTTAGATTTTATGGAATTTATGGAAGTAGGCAGTGAAGATGGTGGTGATATAAGAACAAAATCGTTTGACATAATTCCACAATTTTTGATAAACAACTATTTACTGGAGCAAGTAAAGAGTAAAAAAGATGTGTATTTGGTAAATAATCATGATTGCATAAAAAATTTAAACATAGACTTAACGGAGCTTGTAGGAGATGATTGGAAAAATGCGTATAATACAGTAGTAAGTAATTTAGATAAAGTAGCGCACAAAAAAGTGAATGCGTATAAATTGTGGACCACTATGTGGGATATTTATTTTAAAGTTGGAAAAATAAACATCGCAAACAAAGATGGACTAAACTCTAACAACTATTTACGTAAACACTACTTAGCACAGACTGGAAACCTATGTTTAGAAAGTTTCTCTATAAACTCTACAGAATTTGACCATACATGCAATTTATTGAGTATAAATTTAACAGAGTTGGCAAAGTATGAAAAACAATTTAACAGTAAATTAAAAATAGCCGTTAGAGCAGCTGTGGACATGCTAAACACAATTATAGATATATCAAAGTACCCTACAGACAGAACAGAAAAATCGGCAAAGCATTTAAGAAATGTAGGTATATGTTTATTAGGTGGTGCAGATTATCTTGCGTATAATAAAATACCTTATAATAAAAAAGGGATAAAAGAACTAGAAAGAGTACAAGAACTTATAGCATTTTACGCGTACGAGAGAAGTATAGAATTGGCAGAAAAGTATGGTCCTTATAAGTTATTTGACAAAGCAGATTATTCTATAATGTTTAACAAAACTCCAGAAGAGTTAACAGAAGCTTCTTTAAACAATTTAGATTGGGTAAGCCTACATAGTAGACTAACATCATCAGGTGTACGGAACTTTTTATTGCTGTCTCCAGCACCAAATACAGGTACAGGGGTAGTTACAGGAGCATCGCCAAACTTCTTACCTGTAACGTCTTTATGTCATTATAAAGATATGCAAAAAATGACACCTATAATTGTACCTGCATTTTCAGATGAGCGTTTTAGTTACTATAGAACACGTGGTACGTATGATGGAGTATTTTTCCTAGAAGCAGCAGCAGCTATACAGAAATGGACAGACACTGGAGTAAGCAATGAAATAGGAGTAAATCCAGATTTGTTCGAAATGATACCTTTTTCAGATAAAGTTATAGAACTGATGTTAAAAAACGAGCTTAAAGCAGTATATTACATGAGCGAAACAGCGTGTGAAAGCTGCGCAAACTAAGGAGGTATATAATAGTAATGATAGACAATACGATAAACATCATAACACTAGCAGTGGCAGTTGTTGGAGCTACTGCATCATGCTATAACGCTTGTTTTATTCAACGTAAATGGTTTGATGACTATAACAAAAAAGGTGGAAACCGAGATGCAAACACTGATAGAAGATAAAAAATTTATCGATGTAGTAAACAAGTTAAATGAGGTAAGAAATTTAGTAATAGATACAAGAGAACTTAATACGATTGTAATAAACGGAAAAGATACTGTGTTTATAGAAAAGATGGAAAGTAAAATAAACGCAAGCAAAGGCTTAGTAAAAGACATACTAATAAAATTAGATAACATAAATATTAACAAAGGAGAATAGGTATATGAGCAGAAACGATTCGATAGATAAAGTAAGAGACTTAAATATTACGAGATATGGTACAGAGTTTGACGAATGGAAGTTTAAAAAAACGTTAGAAGAAGAGATAGAAGAACTATATCAAGCAATAGATGATAATGATACAAATGAGTTTCTTGATGCAGCAGCAGATAGTATTGTAGTGTTATTGGGAGGCATTGTACAAAAAGGTTACGACCCTAGCAAAGTATTGAACGAAGTAGTAAAAACAATTACATCACGTGAACAAGACCCGGAACAAAAGAGAGCTTGGTTAAAAGACCCATCACTGCAAACAAAAGAGAAATGGAAAAAATATAAAAACCAATCTAAGAACACGTTGTATGCAGCAAATTTTAGTAAATGCAGATTACTAATGTAACCAACTGTACTTATATAACACTATGATACTATAGACAGCTTTAAGTAAAGAATCCTCTACAAACACATAAATACTGGAGATGTAGAGGATTTTAGCATTACACAAAACGTGTAAAAATAAAGCAAAAATTACACATTTTGTGCAAAAAAACACAGATTTTTACACGTTTTAGGCAAAAAATAATGCAGCGAGAACAAAAATCGATACTAAAAAAGTCGGAATCTAGGTACATGGTAAAAATACCACAAAAAGAAATTATAGAAGCTATGACAGAATTGTCTAACGGTGCGTATAAGTTATTACTATATTATTATAGCAGAAGAGACGGTTGGACATTTAACGACAAGCATATAGCAAAATACACAGGTACATCAGAACGACAAATAAAAAAATTTAGAAAAGAGCTTATTGACAAAAAGTATTTATCCATACAGTTTGGGGGTGTAGTAATATACTTTATAGGCAAAGAAGTAAATAAAAAATTTGAGATAGAAAAAAGTCTATTTTGATAGGTAACAAAAATTGCGATAAAATATTAACACAGATAAACAAAAGGAAGTATAATGGCAATAAAACTACCAAATATTGACGATATAGATGAGTACTTGAAGTTAAGTTCGGTACGCAAACAGTCGAGGAGCTTGAAGATACTCGCATTATAGAAACAACAGTATCAAATGAAGATGAAACAGCAGATCTAAATGCAATTATAGCAAGTCCTAAAAAATCTACTAAAAAAGAGCTGCTAAAGCTAAAAAAGAAAAAGAGAAAGATCTCTTAGAAGATATTGAAGTAGAAGTTGCACATGAATATGTTGATGCAGATACAGGAGAGGTTTTACCGACTAAACCAGATATGGGCGTACTTGATGGAATTAGTGCAGATGGTATGAGACCGGATGAAGTCGGGCAGTAATGCTTGGCTTTATTACAAATTAAAGGAATAAGATGAAATTAAAAAGATGGGACACACAAGAGGTTATTTTTGAGTTGGAATGTAATTCGTGGTTTGAGCTATTAAAAGGAGCATTAAGAGCTAAAATATCTTTTTATCGTGCAAACTTCAGCTATGCTGACTTCAGAGGTGCAAGCTTCAGTGATGCTAACTTCAGTGATGCTAACTTCAGAGGTGCTAACTTCAGTTATGCAAGCTTCAGTGATGCTGACTTCAGTGATGCTGACTTCAGAGGTGCTAACTTCAGAGGCGCTAACTTCATTGATACTGACTTCAGAGGTGCTAACTTCAGAGGTGCAAGCTTCAGAGGTGCAAGCTTCAGTTATGCTGACTTCAGAGGTGCTAACTTCATTGATGCTGACTTCAGAGGTGCTAACTTCAAACGGGCTAGTTATCAATACTGCATAGGAAATATGAAAGAGCTTAAAAGTATGCAATTAGATACTTATTTAATTGTTTTTAATAAACACTTTTTAGCAATCGGTTGTCAACAACATTCTATTGAAAAATG
>Ga0256843_1000096_pt1 | contig 73846 bp, 93 predicted proteins | sample AlvinellametaG_FD_191572 | JGI IMG/M metagenome (GOLD analysis project Ga0256843, IMG submission 191572) | Pompeii worm associated microbial communities from hydrothermal vent at the East Pacific Rise, Pacific Ocean - Alvinella | ecosystem: Host-associated > Annelida > Integument > Unclassified ... | reverse complement strand
TTTTTGTTTTTTATTTGGTTTTAGTGGGTTTCGAAGGGGTGGATTATTTTATTGTTTCTTATATTTTGATGTTTTTATTTATGGAGATTTTTTATAGTTTTTAATTTATTGAAGTTGTTTTTGAAAATCCACGGTTGATTATTTTAGTTATTTGTTTTTGTTTATTATTTATTGTTGTTTTTTAAATACACGTCTGAATTGTTTTGTTATAGGGTTTATAAAGAAAAGGGGTTATTTGGGGGTAGAAAAATTATTGATAGAAAAGCATATATATGAAGAGAATAAATATTGATTATGTTTGAAAAATGCCACTTGTTAAAATCAGACCTCTTGGAGGATGGAAACTCATTTTGGCAAAGTGTAGAAGAAACGTTGATAAATAAATCTTGTTAAAATCAGACCTCTTGGAGGATGGAAACATATGATGTTTTCCCTTAGCCAATTAAAGTATTCATGTTAAAATCAGACCTCTTGGAGGATGGAAACTAATCCTGCTGATAAGGCACACGCTGTTAATTTAGCAAATGGTTAAAATCAGACCTCTTGGAGGATGGAAACACATAACGACTCAATAAGTTTATAAGGGATGTGTGATGTTAAAATCAGACCTCTTGGAGGATGGAAACGAAATTAGAAAATCATTATCCATTTCTGGAATTCTTTCCGTTAAAATCAGACCTCTTGGAGGATGGAAACATAACATATATATAATATTAAGAATATATTGTTTTTCAAATGTTAAAATCAGACCTCTTGGAGGATGGAAACCAATTTGGGCATCTTCCAATGTAAATATATAAGGAGTTAAAATCAGACCTCTTGGAGGATGGAAATACTCAACAAAAATCCAAAAGATCTCGATATAGATGGTTAAAATCAGACCTCTTGGAGGATGGAAACAAATAAAAACCTAAATGTTTTTAAAATTAAAAAATATTAAGTTAAAATCAGACCTCTTGGAGGATGGAAACCAAACCGATGCCATTATTATAAAATAGTATTAATAATTCAGTTAAAATCAGACCTCTTAGAGGATGGAAATATTTTTTGGTATTATAAAATAAGCACGAGTCATGATGGAAAGGGTAGATATTCTTTTTCTAATTTTTTCATTAATTCTTATTAAAATCAGCACGTATTTGGTAGGAAAAAGATTAAAAAGAAATTTAACAAGCCAAATCCAAATTAAACTCAATTTTTAGACATAATTAACTCTAAAAGGTGTAAGTTAACTGGTATTGAATATATAAATAGGACAAAAACCTATTTTTTACCATGAGTTTTATTTAAAAAAAGAAGACAAAAAGTGTGTTGTGAAATAACGATCTTATCGTTAATTATATATCCAAATTTGTGATTCGAATTCCTGTTCCTTTTGATTTGTATTTTATATTCAATCCAATCAATAGGGGAGTTATTGCCTCAACTATCCTCGATTTTTCTAAATTACCGCAATCAATTGCTCTAACTCCATCTATGTGGTTGGCTAATTCAATAACCACTTTTTTTGCCTCTGGATCATCCCCACAGATCAAAACATCACAATCAACAGGATTGTCTAAATCCTCTAAAACAGCATGGCAGATATTTTGAAACGCACTGACTACTTTACTTTCTTTTAATACATTTTGAATCATTTCAGCTACTGAGCCGTCTGGAGGAAACAATAACCTTGTTGGTTTATCTCCTATTGCAGTAGCGAGAGGAACCCCAATAGAAACCACGATCTTTCCTTTTAGTTCATCTTTTAATTGTTTTATTGTAGAGAGAGTATATTCGTAGGGTAGGGATAGTATAACCACATCTCCTTCCTTTGCTGCCTCCTTATTTTCTAAACCTAATATTTCTGCACTTATTCCTCTTTTTTTTAATATTTCTTCTGCTTTTTTTGAGGCCTGTTCTGCTTTTTCTTTTTTTCTTGAACCTATAATTATTTTATAATTTTTTGCCAATCTTAATGCTAATCCAAATCCTTGATCTCCTGTTCCTCCTAAAATTGCTATCTTCATAATTTCACCAGTTCCACTTATTTTAAATTTTATTTATTTCTGAAATATATCGTTTCTAATATCAAGGGTCATTAAATCTTCACTTACTATGATCTTAAAATTTTCCTTGTTGCTATATTCTTTCACATTTTCAAGATATGTTTTAAAAAATTCCTCCTTGTCGTATCTGGCAGAAATATGAGTTAATATTAGCACTTTTACATGTGCCAATCTTGCGATATTAACTGCCTCTCCAATTGTGGAGTGCATATTCTCTATTGCAGTATCTTTACACTGATCATCAAAGGTTGCTTCGTGAATTAACACATCACATTTAATATTCCTTAAAAACTGTCCAAAGTCCTCTAATGGTAAAGTATCTCCGCTATATGCTAAACAGAATCCTTTTTTTGGAGGTAATAAAACATCCTCGGGATAAACAATAGATCCATCTGTACTTTTAACTGGTTTACCTTCTTTTAGTTTTTTAAGATCTGGGCCTATCTTCACTCCGAGTTTTAGAGCTTTTTCTATATCCAATCTTGGTTTTTTAATCTCTCTAAATATGTAAGCATATGAAGGAACAGTGTGTTTTGTTGGATAGGTAATTATTTCATAATTGTCCTCTTTTAACACAATTGCAGGATTTTTCTCTTTTATTTCATATACTTTTATTGGGTAATTAATATAGTTATATCCGAACTCCAAAGCATTTTTTATAATATCTTTTGTTCCTTCCGGTCCAAAGATTTTAAGTTCTCTCTCCCTTCCAAAAAACCCCAAACTTTGTAAAAGGCCAGGAATGCCAAGAATATGATCTCCGTGTAAATGGGTTATAAAAATATGATTAATCTTCATTGGAGAGATCTCGGTAAAAAGCATCTGCCTCTGAATGTTTTCTCCACAATCAAATAAAAAAACTTCTCCATTAAATTTAAATGCTATCCCTATGTGGTTTCTATTTTTGGACGGAACCGCAGCTCCTGTTCCCAAAAATGTGATCTTCATAAATATCATCTGTCATCGTATTTTTTGAAGATTATTAATCGTTTAAGTAGTTTTATCAGTATTTTAATCGTTATATGTTAATATATTGGTTATCCATATTCATCATTTTCTAAGTATTCTTCAACAATATCCTCGAAGTTCAAGTCCTCAACCCATCTTTTCATATTGTTGCACCACTCTTCCATTGTCTTTTTTATGATCTTTTTCGTTTCTTCGAATGGAATTGCCTCGTAAACATAATAATAACCACCATCCTTTATATTTACTTGCTTTCTTCTAACTAACCCTGCATTCATTAAATTTTGCACCGACCTTTGAACTGTGCTTCTATCCCGACGTATCCGTTCTGCAATATCATTTATTTTTGAAGGGCCATGTTTTAAAATATCAAAATATACTTTAACATCAGAAACCTTTATTCCAAAAACACAAGCCATTAAACTATCAAATGTCCACGTAGAACATGGGGTCTTTAAGAGAAGTTTACTCATAATATCACCTTCACGGTTGTGGCATCTTCGTTAACTAACTATAAACATCTTACAGTATTTAAAACTTGCTACTATTGTTTAGATACCAATTAACGTTCAACGATTTTTATTTATTTTTCCAATTTATTAATTAAAATTTTCACAATTTTTTCTCCACTTTTTCCATCTCCGAATGGGTTTTTCCAGTTTTTCTTTTTGTTGAGCATTATTTCAACCGATTTAATTAGTTTTTCCTTATTATCTCCAACTAATATATTGGCTCCAACTTTAACTGTTTCTGGCCTCTCAGTATTATCTCTCAAAGTTATGCATGGAATTTTTAAAATGCATGCCTCTTCCTGAACTCCACCACTGTCTGTTAAAATCAGATCAGCATTCTTCTCCAATATTAAAAATTCTAAATAACCAACTGGATCAATAATCTTTATTTTTTTGTTATTTTTTAGTTTATCAAATAAATTAAACTCTTTTAACCTCTTTTTAGTTCTCGGATGGATTGGGAATATTATCTCTTTATTGTAAATCCTAGCTGTTTCTAATATTCCATCAATAATATTTTTCAACCGCTCTTTATCATCGACATTCTCAGCCCTATGTAGAGTTAGTAAAAAATAGTTATTATCAACAACACTATTAAAAAAAGTCCTAACGTTTTCATTTTTTTCAGCAATCTTTAAATTTTGCAAAGTGGCATCGACAATAGTATTTCCAACAACAAAAATTTTATTTTCTTCAATTCCCTCTCTTAACAAATTATTTTTAGCTATTTCAGTCGGAGCAAAGAGATAACTGCTTATATGATCAGTTAAAACCCTATTTATCTCCTCCGGCATGTTTCTATCAAAACTTCTTAAACCAGCTTCAACATGAGCAACATCGATTTTTAATTTAGAGGCAGTTAAAGCTCCAGCTAAAACAGTATTTGTATCTCCTTGAACGATGACAACATCTGGCTTTTCTTTTAAAAGAACTTTTTCAATCCCTATTAACATCTTTCCCGTCTGCTCTCCATGACTGCCAGAACCAATATTTAAATTATATTTTGGCTTTGGCAAATTCAACTCTTCAAAAAATATTTTATCCATATTCTCAGAATAATGCTGATTAGTGTGGATAATATGCCAATCCATATTAATCTTTTTTAAAACCCTAATTATTGGGGAAAGTTTTATAATCTCAGGCCTCGTTCCCAAAATAATAGAAAACTTCATTGCTATCCCTCATATTTCGCTGTTAAAACTTCTCTGATTTTTTTAGCCCTCTCTTTTCCAACTCCTTCAACTTTCATCAACTCTTTTTCCTTTGCTGTAAATACATTTTCAACTGTTTTAAAGTGTTTTAACAACCTCTCAGCTAATGCTCCACCAACGTCTGGCAAACTTTCAACAATGAATTTCTGCTGTTCTTTTAACGACATTGCTGTCTTTCCGTATCTTACCATAACAGCCCTTTTCTCTTTTATCTGCTCTTTCTCAGCAATCTTTATTAATAAATCGGCTGTTTCTTCAGTATTTTTTGTAAAGATTACTGGGATACCAAAGTCAAAGATTATTGATAAAATAGCCCCTTTAAGTGCATTTTCATGAATTCTACTAAAATTTTCTCCTTCAATTATTAACAAAGGTTTTTCAACTTTTTTAAGGTTTTTCAATTGGTTAAATAACCTTTTATCAATTATTGAATTTACAAAATCCTCAGCTGTCTTTCTCTCAACAACAACTCTATCGCTTAAAACATAGTCCCCAACTTCTAAGGTTTTTAGCTCAATGTTCACATAATTATGTAAAAGTTTGGCCATATTCCTCTCTCTAACATCTATAATGATTTTCAGCTGTTTTTCTTTATTTTCATTATCTTTATTTTTATATTTATCTTCGTTATCTTTCGTATCCAGCTGTTTAATAAAATCCAATATGGTTATCTGCTTTTTATTATCTTTTTTTGTCTTTTCATTATTATTATCACTTTTTACATCTTTTTCTATTTTTTCTGTTTCTATTATTGGAACTTCTTTTTTATCTTGGATTTTTATAGTAGTAGGTTTTATATCTTCTATTTTCTTTTCTTTTTTCTTTTCTGTTAATTTTGCATTTAATATTTTACACATATTTTTGAGTATCTGTTTCATTCCCCTTTCTTTGTAAAGTGCACTTCTGTAATATGCCTCATCTGCTGTGCCTTTTGCAATGAGAATAAAAACGTTTCCCCCTTCTCCTCTCATTGCCCTTCCTCTTCTCTGAATAAATCTGATTTCGGAGGGAACGGGTTCATAAAATATTATGTAATTTACTGATGGGATGTCTATTCCTTCTTCAGATACGCTTGTCGAGACCAGAACATTTCCTTCTCTTTTAAATTTTTCTATTGCCTTTATTTGCTCTTTCTGAGTCATTCCTTTTCCTTTTTCTTTACTTGCTTGGCCTATAAATTTTATTACCTTTATTTCATTCTGATTTAGAAGATTTACTATTTTCTCTACTGTATCTCGATATTGAGCGAATATTATTATTCGTTCGTCTTTATTTTCTTTTAAGATTTTTTTAACCATTTCTATGACTTTTTCTAATTTTGGATGATCTGTATTTGATTTTAGTAATAAATTAACTGCTTTTATAATTTTTTCATCATTAATTATCGATTTTGCGGATTTAGTCCTTTGTGATGATAGTTTATTTATATAATTTAAAAATACGGTCTTCCCTTGGCTCTCCAACAATTCCTTTGCATGCATTAATTTTAAAGCTTCAGAACAAACCTTTATGAGCTCATATTTTATTTGCTCATCATATGCAAATAAGCGTTTATTTAACTCTATAAGGTCTGTTTTAGTTGCGTTAGATATTGAGATTATAACTCCTGCATCTTTTAGTATTTTTAATCTTTCCTTTAATGCTTTATTTATTAATGTTAATGCCTGTTTAAATTCTTCTGGTAGTTCAACTCTAATGGGCTTCAACTTAATCTTAGCAATGTATGGTTTAACGTCATCATCATCCTCAGTCCTCACTTCAACATGCTCTATCCCTAAATTCTCACATATTTCCATGATCTTATCAATATCTGATCCAGGAGAAGCTGTTAATCCCAATATGTGGCATTTCTCCCTAAAATTTTTTGCAACGAAAGCGTAGGAGTGATCTCCTGTTGTATGGTGTGCTTCATCGGCTATGAGTAGAACGAATTCATTTGTATCAATTCTTCCCGCAATTAAATCATTTTCTATAACTTGCGGTGTGGCAATAAATATTTTCCCTTTTTTATAGAGATCTTCTCGTTTTTTTGGCGGTATTTTTCCAGTCAGTGCAATAATTTTATCTTCTTCAATGTTTAAAATATCTTTTAATCTTTTATGATGTTGTTCTACCAGTGGACGTGAGGGAGCCAATATTAAAACCTTTCCGTCTTTTTTTGTTAAAATACCTGCTATAACAAGTATGGCTATCGCTGTTTTTCCCAATCCAGTGGATAGCACACAGAGAGTATTTTTGTTTAAGGCATTTCCTGCAATTATTTGTTGATATACTCTCGCTTCAAGCGTGTTAGGTTTTATAAGCGGGTGGTTGATAAACATGTTATCATCTTTATGATTATTCTTTATGTTAGGTTTGTTTTTGGTTAAGCTATTTATTGATTTATTGGCAAGTAAATCAACATATTTTCTCTTGCTCGTATGAGAGTTATATAGAGATAATTCCTCATAAACCATGATAAAATAAACCATATTATAAATATAATAAATTTAATCATATCAAATTATAATTTATAATTAATTATATTACGCTGTTAGGTTAGAATATAAAAAGATTATGATAAAATTTTTTAGTAAATAACTAACTAATTAGAATCTTAAAATTAAAAGTTAAATTAAAAAATCATCAACGAACAATTAAATATTTGTTAAATTGTCCATGTTAAAATAGAAAAAAGCAAAAAATAAAGAAATTTAAGAACAAAAAGGGATTATTTACTGCTCTTCTTTTAAGAGTCCTGCAGCATCTAAAGCTAATTTAACTTCTTCTGTTGAAGCTCCTTTTTGAATGTCAACCTTTTTTTCTGTTGGTTCTAGGTGTTTTATGTTGCATCTTCTTCTTTTGACTAATCCATCTACTACAACAAAGTTTTTATCTAAAACATCAACTATAACACAGATCTGTCCTGCTTCTCTTCCTGCTGTTTTTATACAAACTCTTCCTACTTCTATTGCTGGCATTAACCTCACCTCATTTTTGTTGTTGTGATTCTCGCGAATCACAACTCATCCTCCAAATGAGGGAGGTTTAATACCTTTCCTCTGCGATTATCTTTTTAGGTTGTCTATGGCAGAGGAGACGATATTAAACACTCCCTCCACGTTCCATTTCGAAGTATCAAGTATCAGATCGTAAATTGAGAGATCATCTATATCTATTCCATATATCTCCTTATATCTCTTTTTTTCGCTTTTCTCTCTTTCGATCATCTTCTTTAGAGCAACATCTTTATCAGTGTTTTCTCTTTCACTAATTCTTTCTGCTCTAACTTCAAGGGGGGCTTTAAACCATATGGTTAGATCTGGCTTAATTCCGTTTTTCAATAACATCCATGCTGCTAATCTTCCCTCTAAAATGACATTTCCCTGCTTCGCTATCTCTACTTGCCTTCTATCTATCTCTTCATCAACTTCTTTATGTTGTTCAGCGTATTTACTAAATTCTTGCAAATCCATGCCCATCTCTTTTGCCATTTCTCTAAATATGAAACCAGCACAGACGTGTCTTAGGTTGTATTTCTCTGCTATCATTTTTGCTATTGTGGTCGTGCCAGTTCCAGGTAGCCCCCCGATTGTGATTATCATCTATTCACCCATCTAAAATGGATTCCTTTACTATAAATATTTTTTCATACAACATATATAAACATATATTGATGAATAATGTAAATGTTATAAGTAGTTGTGTATATAAGTAGTTGTGTATCATGTTAATTGATTTTTTAATTTTATTTTAAAGTGTTCTTGCTCTTTTAATCATTAATCTTTTTAAACATCTTGGACATAGGTAGCCGCCATATGGCCTTTCAGGCCTTCTTCCAGTTTTTGGTAGTTTTCTAACTTCTACAGGTCTACCTCTTGGAACTCCGTGGAGTTCCGCTCCGCAAATTGCACATCTTGGTTTTCCTGGCTTTCTTTTTTTATAGTGGATAACTATCCTTCCTCCAGGGGTTTTTCTGTAAACTCTTCTATACGATCTTGATCTGTATCTTGGTGCTGGCATGTTAACTCACCTTTATTATTAAATTTTTATTTTTATATATTTTTTAATTATTTTAATATAAGTTTGAATTAAATCGGTCTTAAAAAGTTTTAATAGATTTTTAAACAGTTTAGGCAATTTATTATATATATCGAAAATTTATATCATTATACCATAATAATTACTATTTAAAACTTTTGGTTCTGTGTGTCCTAACTCGATAAAAATTGCAAAACAAATAAATCGCAAAGGACTTAAATAAAAAATTTGTAAGAGATAAAAAATTAGGATGATAAAGTAGGATAAAAGCTATGGTAGTTAATAACACCCCCTTCACGATAAATTTTAAATTTTTATAATTAATTTTTATAATTTAATTTATTTTTTTATATGGGGTTTAAAGAATAATCAAGGATGGTGAAACGATTATGTTAGAAACTGAAATTTGTGGTATTAAATTCAAAAATCCGGTATTTTTAGCAAGTGGAATAATGGGAGAAACAGGTAGTGCGTTAAAAAGAATTGCAAAGGGAGGATCTGGGGCAGTTGTTACGAAATCAGTTGGATTATATCCAAACTCTGGACATAAAAATCCCACGATTGTAGAAGTTTATGGAGGATTTTTAAATGCGATGGGTTTACCAAACCCTGGGGTTGATGAATACATAGAGGAAATAAAATCTGTTAAAAAAGACCTTGAAAAAATGGGTGTTAGGGTTATTGGCTCGATATATGGAAAGGATGAGGATGAATTTATAGATGTCGCTAAGAAAATTGAAAGTTTTGTTGATGCCATTGAGTTAAATATTTCCTGTCCTCATGCGAAGGGTTATGGAGCAACAATAGGGCAAAATCCAGAGATGTCATATAACGTATGTGCTGCGGTTAAGGATGTTGTTAAAATCCCTGTTTTTGCTAAATTAACTCCAAATGTTAGTGATATTGTAGAAATAGCTGGGGCGGTTGTAGAGGCGGGAGTTGATGGTCTTGTGGCAATTAATACTGTTAGAGGAATGGTTATAGATATTAAAGCGAAAAAACCTATATTATCTAACAAATTTGGAGGATTAAGTGGAAAAGCGATAAAACCTATCGGTGTAAAGGCAGTTTGGGATCTGTATGAGAACTTTGATGTGCCTATTATTGGTGTTGGAGGAATAATGAGTGGAGAGGATGCTATTGAATATATGATGGCGGGTGCTTCAGCTGTTCAAGTTGGAAGTGGAGTTTATTATAGAGGATATGATGTGTTCAAAAAGATCTGTGATGAGATATGTTCGTTTCTAAAAGAGGAGGGCCTTACTCTAAAAGAGATAGTTGGTTTAGCCCATAGATGATTTTTTAATTTTAATTTACTTTTATTATTGTAATTTTTTGTAATTTTATCTTTTATTTAATTTACTCTTCTTTTTCTTCGAATTCTTCTATACATTCATCACATAAGTATCTTCCATGGTATAATCTTACTCTGCCCTGATAACCGCAGTTTTCACATATTCCATTAATGTATTCTTCGCTAAATTCATCAGTATCTAATGAAAACCCTTCTACATCTTCAGGGGTTATTGATGCATATTCCATAACGATTTCCAATAGATTTGGAGATATTTTGATTATATCGCTTTGAGTAATTATTCCCATTAAATTTCCATCCTTAACTACGGGTAATCTCTTTACTCCGCATCTTGCCATAATTTTAGCAGCTTCTGTTATTGATGCATTTTGATGAATAGTTATTATCTTTTTACTCATAACCTCTTCCGCTAAAACTTCTTTTGGCTTTAAATTTTTTGAAACGACTCTTTTAACAATATCTCTCTCAGTTAAAATTCCTACGGGTTTGTTATCTTCAACGATCACCACTGCTCCTATATTATGTTCTGTCATTATGTTTGCAATATCATAAACACTCATATTCTTTTTTGCGGTAATGACTGGAAAGCTCATAACTTCCGAAACAGGAATATCACATGCAACTTTCATAATCCCCACCTTTAACAATTTTAACATACCACTCTAAATATTAATTGTTTATATATTTTGTTATTCCCTATTTAAAAACTATGTTGAGTGATCATTGGTTTTAGTATGCTAAAAACTTCATCATAAACATCCTCAACACTTCTGTCTGTTGTGTCTATGATCACAAAACCTTCTTTTTTTGCAAGATCTAAGTATTTCTCTTGCACTTTTTCTAAAAATTCTTTTTTTTCAAAAATATCTTCTGTGTTTATTCGTTTTAGTGCAGTTTCAACATCACAAATTAGCAAAAAAACAAGATCTGGCTTCAATGCATATCTGTTTATTGACCTTATAAAGTCCTCATCGACACCTGCAACACTTTGATAAGCAATTGAAGAGTAGAGGTATCTATCACACACCACACTCCTATGTTTAAGCTCTTCTTTAATCTTCTTGCTATGCTCTACCCTATCCGCTGAAAATAATAATGCCAAGGTTTTATCATCAACTTTGACATTTCCAGAAAGTATTTTCCTAATTAAGTCCCCTACAACACTATTTGATGGCTCATAAGTCCAAAATGCGTTTATACTTTTAGCCAGTTTTTTTGAGATTGTGGTCTTTCCACTCCCATCTATGCCCTCAAACACAATGAACATAAGATCTCCTCTTTATTTTTCTTCTATTTTTATCTTTATTTTTCTTAAAATATTTAAGTTTGTGTAATTTAATCGAATTGTTTGTAAGATTACTCTCCTAAGCGACAACTATGGATAATTTTTATAACATTCTAATAATCTTTTACTAAATAATTTTTATACAAAGTTGTTATAACCTAACTGTCAAAATACTTAGGCATACAAATCTTTATAAAATCTAAATTATGACTACTTAATTATTAAACTGTTTATAAAACTTATTATAAAAGTTAAAGATATGGATGTTATAACTTAAAAAATATAAAAAGTATTTAAATAGGTGATTGAGTGTGATCGTAATTCCCGCTGTTGATCTAAAAGATAAAAAATGTGTGCAATTAATTCAAGGAGATCCAACTAAAAAACACTTAGAACTCGAAGATCCTGTAAGAGTTGCCAAAAAATGGGAATATGATGGAGCAGAATACTTACATATTGTTGATCTTGATGCTGCATTAGGTTGCGGAAGTAATATTGATGTTATTGAAAAGATCGTTGAAGAGGTTAATATTCCTGTTGAAGTTGGAGGAGGAATTAGAAGTTTGGCAATTGCTAAGAGGTTAATGGATATTGGTGTAGATAAAATCGTAGTAGGAACTAAGGCAATAACCGATCCGACCTTTTTAAATGAATTACTTTCTGAAATTGAAAGAGAAAAAATAATTTTAGCTGTTGAGTGTAAACAGGGGAAAGTTGTTATAAAAGGATGGAAAGAGACGATCAATAAAAATCCCATAGAGATTGCAAAAAAATATGAAAAAAACGTTGGAGGGATTTTATTTACGAATGTTGACGTTGAGGGAATGTTGAGTGGAATTAAAACAGATATAATTGAAGCATTAGTAAAGAATGTAGGAGTTCCAATAATTTATTCTGGTGGAATAACAACACTCGAAGATATAAAAAAACTCAAAGAGATCGGAGTTGAGGGCGTTATTATTGGATCTGCACTTTATAAGGGAATGATTAATTTAAAAGATGCATTAAAAATATCTAAAAGTTAAAATAGAAGTTAAATAATAAATAGACAAAAATTGATAAAAATTTAAAAAATTAAAAATTCGGAATTAGAAGGGATAAGTATGAAGACAAAAATAATTCCCATAATTTTAATAATTTCAATTAACTTGCTATTTTGTGGATGTTTTGAGCAACACAACAACATGGTTTCTTCTCCATTTATTGATACTCATGAACACTACTATGGAAAGGTTGTTAAAGTTGTAGATGGGGATACTATTTATGTGGAAGTTAATGGTCATTTATGGAAGATTAGGTTGCTGGGAGTTGATACCCCTGAGACATACAAGAAAAACAATCCTGATGAGTATTATCTGCTAAACGGAACGCCAATAACCGATATAAATTATCTAAAATATTGGGGAGAAAAAGCCAAAAACTTTGCAAAGAGAGAGTTAGATCATAAGGAAGTAATAATAGTTTTTGATGACGAAGCTCCAAAAAAAGACAAATATGGAAGGTATTTAGCGTATATCTATATAAACGATAGCGGGAAGTTAGAAAACTTTAATGAAGAGTTATTAAAGTATGGATATGCAAGAGTTTATGTTAGTAGGTTTGAATTGGAACATGAGTTTTTAAATATTGAAAGAAAGGCAAAAGAGAATAGAGTAGGATTATGGAATTGGACTAACAACTAAACAAGTAAATAGGGAATAAGAAAAATCCAAGACACTAAAAAATAAAAGTGTGATTTATATGGAGGGTAGTGCATATGCTTTGGCATCTGGAACTATAATAAACGCGATAGCTATGGGAAAAGGATCTGCTTTTGGTCTGGATTTGAAAGTTTATGCAAAAGTAAAGCTTATAGACGATGGAAAAGGAAAAATAGAGGGAAAAGTGTTAGATAATCCCAACATAAAACCGAATCTTATAATCCGATGTGTTAAGAATACACTTGAATATTTTAATTTAGATTATTCTGCTTATGTTGAAACAAAAACAGAAATTCCCATAAGATCAGGATTAAGTAGTAGTTCAGCGACATCCAACGCAGTGGTTTTAGCAACCTTTGATGCTTTAAATGAAAAGATAGATGATGAGTTAATAATAGAACTTGGAATAAAATCAAGTTTTGATGAAGGATTAACCATTACGGGAGCTTACGATGATGCTACTGCCTCATATTTTGGTGGAATAACTATAACCGACAATATAAAAAGAGAAATTATAAAAAAAGATAATATGGATGAAAATCTTAATGTTTTAGTGCTAATCCCAAAATTAGAAAAAAATCTCGATGTTGAAAGTATGAAAGCAATTGGGAAATTTGTAGACGTGGCATACAATGAGGCATTAAAAGGAAATTATTTTAAAGCATTATTTTTAAATGGTATACTCTACGCCTCAGCCCTTAACTTTCCGACAAATATTGCAATAGATGCACTAAAATCGGGAGCTTTAACTGCTGGTTTATCTGGAACCGGACCTTCTTACATTGCTATTGTGGAAGATGATCACGTGGAAAAAGTGATGTCTACCTTAAATAAATATGGAAAGGTAATAAAAACAAAACCCAATAATTGCGGGGCTAAAATAATCTAAATTAAATTAAAAACTAAATTAAATAAATTAAATTAAAAATTAAATAAAAATATAAAAAAAGCATGTATGAGGGATTAAAATGATTGTTGGGGTTTTATCTATCCAGGGAGATATAGAAGAACATGAAGAGACACTAAAAAAGGCAGGATATATTCCAAAAAGAGTAAAAAGACCAGAAGATTTAGAAGGCATAAATGCTCTTATAATTCCGGGAGGAGAGAGCACAACAATCGGAAAGTTAATGAAAAAATACAATTTCATAGAAAAAATAAGAAAACTTGATATTCCAATATTGGGAACTTGTGCAGGAATGGTTTTATTATCAAAAGGAACGGGCATTGATCAAATCTTACTTGAATTGATGGATTTCACAGTTAAAAGAAATGCCTATGGAAGGCAGGTAGATAGCTTTGAAAAAGAAATTGAATTTAAAGGCCTTGGAAAAATTTACGGAGTATTTATAAGAGCCCCAGTGGTCGATAAGATTTTGAGTGATGATGTTGAAATTATAGCAAGAGATGGAGATAAAATTGTTGGTGTTAAACAAGGAAAATACATGGCTCTATCATTCCATCCAGAACTTTCTGAAGATGGATACAAGGTTTATAAGTATTTTGTTGAAGAGTGTGTTGAAAGATAAAATGAATTAATGAATTATAAAATAATGAATAAGTTATAGAAATAACTATAAATTCTATCAGAATAGATCTTCAAGTTTCTTTCCCTGAGAGAGTTCTTTTCGATATGCTTCCAACAAAATGTTTTTTTCTCCTAAAAATTCAGCTATCGTTTTAAATTTTATATTTATCTTCTCCCTATACTTTTTGTCCCTTAATAAATGATGATCAAGTATGATCTCAGCTCCTGTATTTTCAACTATGGATTTTAAGTTTTCGTTTGTCTTTTCTAAATTTTTCTTTCCATATCTATACATTAAATATGTTGGAGGGCCCCCTATAATTATTAAATTCGGTTTTTCTTTTATTATGTAATCTCTTATCTCATCAAAAACTATCCCCTGAGTGTCGGAAGTGTGCATAAATTTAAAATTTCCTTCTTTAACTGTTGTTATTAACACATATCCAAGTTTATCATCCTTTCCATGTGGAAACGGAGGAGAAAACTTTATTTCTGTATTACCAAATTTAAATGTCCTGTTATCTGCAAATTCAATCCTTTTTGCAATATCTTTAACACATTCTAAAAATTTCCTTGCCCTTTGCATCTGACTCTTGTTTATATGATCAGTAGGATGCTTTATTAATAATATTTTGTCCTTATATAACTCCTTAGCATAATCCTTTGAATCTAAATAAATATCATCCAAAAAAGGCGTATAGTGATCATAGTGGTAATGAGATATAGTTATCACATCTGCTTTTTTTGCATATTCGTTTATTTTTTTCCTCATTTCTTTTAATTTTTTAAATTCTAAATCAGTGGGTTTTAATCCATACCTATCCGGAGCTATTGCAACTCCCGGATCTATTAAAATTCCGACATCTTTGGTTTTTACATAAGTTGCCAGCGATCTAACTCCCAAACTTTCAGATGCCAAAGGAAGAACCATCATAAACCTCACCAAAACAAGCATTATCAATATAATTTATTAAAATAAGTTATTCTTGAGTAGTTATATTATTATGTTAAATGTATTTGTCATAACCCTTAATTTACACTATATCTATGATCCACATATGAATCTTATTCTATATTTGATTTATGTATACATCCAAATGTTATGATTAAATCTTATTTTTGACAGAACAGCTAAAAGGTTTCATATTAAACTTATAGATAAAAATTAATGAAACTATTTTATTATATAAATTTGACCATTTAAAATAATTAATAAATCTATTAAGTCCAATAGCTTTAAAATCTGTTGGTTTTATAAAGCAGTTGGATGTATCCAACAGATCGTGTAATCCTAAAAGAGCAACAAATTAACCTTCTTTGTGATAAAATAGGTATGGCGCAGGGGCTGGGATTTGAACCCAGGCGGGGCAAAGCCCCATGGGATCTCAAGTTATACACAACCAAAGAAAGATAATTATCGGATTTTGAAGATTTTTATTTTATAAATTCTCGTTTATTTATTTTGAATACTTATAGTATATCAGTATTTAATGATAAAATAATGAATTTGTTTGGATATTTTTTAAATGGTGCTTTGTTTTTGTATGAAAATCTTTTGGACTTTTTAGATAAAACATTTTGTTCCTATTGTGGAAGATATTTATAAGTTAAAAATAATAAATTTTATTTATCTGGAGAAGAAATTTTTAATCTCTGAGTTGGAGGTGTTGTAAGTGTTTGATATTGATGAATTTTAAAGAAATAGCCGAAAAGCTACCAACTTTTAAATCTCTGCCAGATGAGGGGAAGTATCGAACAACAAATATTAAATTAAAAAAAGATAATATAGTTTTACCTTGGGTTGCAAAGATTAAAAATGAAATTGAAAGTATGGGTCATGAAAAATATGTTGAGGATGTGGATAAATTTTTTAAAGATTTAAAAAAGTATGGTGTTGAAAAGGTATATTATTTGAGGATATAAACATGAAAGAAAATCTATTAAAACAAAATAGGCGAAGATTATGGAAAAACGCAAATACAAAAAACCCAGTTGGTTAATTAAGGCAGAAGAAGAGTTAGATAGAGCTATTGAAACGGGAGAATATGATAAGTGGTTATTAGAGCAAGCAAAGAAATATAAAAATAGATATAAAAGAAAAAAATAAGGAATAATTTTTGGTGATGGTTATGAAAAAACATGCAAGAGTAACAAATATAAAGAAAAGAATGACATCAAAAAAAATGGAATGCACGATTCTTGATTATGAAGAACTTCCAGATTGGATAAAAAAAGCTGAAGAAGAAATTAATAGGATGGATTGGGAAGAGTTTTGTGATGAAATGATAAAATTTGGATTGGAGGCTAAAAAAGTTGGAGGAGTAAAAAATTTAGTTTTTAGGGAGGTAAAGTAGATTTATAAACTCACATGGTGTTAATATCTCTGGAGGGGTAATTTTAAATTTTCTTTTGAACTCTGATTTGATTAGATTTTTATTTTTTTGTTTTCTTAAATCCTTTTTATTAAATGTTACTAAATATCTACATCCTAATTTTGAAGCTTCATAGACTATTTTTATATCGGATGATTTTATATGTTGCAAAGTTGGAGGAATTTTTAAACTTCGAGCTTTTTTATAGATTGTGATGTTATTAGACCAATAAAAACAATCTGCCCACTGTTCCAAAACTCGTTTTTTTACGTAGATTGGTGCATTCCTAAATTCATAAGATACTAATAATGGGATGACTCCTTTAATTCTTGGATTGCTACAAACTAACGTAGCAAAAGCATAGGCATATTTTAGATTCATTAGCTCTTTTTGCTGTTTTTCAAGAGATTTTACAGATTTTTTGATAGTAATCTCAGTTTCTCCCAAATACCCCAAAACATTATTATCTATAGCAACTTTTATTGCCATCTTTCCACCTCTTTTTCATCCCAACACCTCAAAAACAACCTTAATCATCATAATAACAAAGCTTGGAACTCCCAATGATATAGCTCCCTTAATAATAAAGTGAGTTATCAACTCTTTTCCTGCCACTTTTAAGATTTTCTTCGCTAATTCCTTCTTGTGTCTGTCTTTCGTTTTCATTTCTATTATTTTCCATTTGATGAGGAACATTAGTTCTTTCGTTGCTCTCAACCATATTAGGAACATTGCTATGATACCTTTTAGCAGAAGAGACAAACCTTTTAGCAAAGTCCTCTGCATTATTAAGGATAAGAAAAAATTTATCTGGATATACAACAAAATAGGCAACTATTAAAGCAAATATGAAATAAAATATGTAAAGATAGCTATTGCTAATTAAAGCATAAAATAAATTCATAAAAAGTAAAACAAAGAAAGATAGATGAATTCTTTTATCTATTTCTTGCATGATTATCACCTAAACATCTTTTTCTACAATCTTCCCATCTTCTAAAACCACATAAGGATATGGTTTTTTTGACTTCAATAATAATTCCGTTGCTTCCTTGCTAATCTCTTTATATCTTTTAATGTCAATTGGCTCAACAACTCTAAAGAGTATCTTTCTCCTACATTGGCTTCTAATATCTGGAGAGAAATAACTAACTCTTTGAGTGGCTAAAATAACTTTAATATTTCTTTTCCTACCTTTTTTCAATAGAGCGATTAATGGAAAGCTTAAATATCTTAAATCAGCCCCACAGTCCTGTGCTTCATCTATAATCAAAATAATTCCTCTTGCCTTACAAAATTTATAAATCTCTTTCCATTTATTCAAAATAAACAAATAAAGAGTGTTAATTTTTTCTAAGTTTTCTTTAAACTCATCTTTGTTTAATGGAGGGGGAATTAAAACTCTAACAACCCTATACTTTGCTAACTTTTTAACCAAATCGTTGAAGTTTAATGATTTTAGATTAATTGTAGGGGTTTTTAGATGAGAATATTCCTCTTCTGGGTCTATGATAATTTTTAAAATATCTTTCCTATCGAACCATTTTGGCAGTATTTTTGTTTTAATGTAGTGGGACTTTCCACTTCCAGTAACTCCTAACACACACTCATGTTTAACTTCTGGTTGTTTCATCTTATCCCTTTAAATTTTTAAATTTTTTAATAATGGCTTTATTTCTTTTTCATAAACTTTCCTATTAATTTTCCAAACCAAAACGCCCCCTAATCCTTTTGTTAATGTAATTGTTGCTATTGGTAAAATGTCTAATTTATTTCCAAATGACATTTTTGGAATAAAACCAACCACTGATTTAGCAAATTTTAAAGCTCCATTGACATCATCTTTTGAAAAGCTAATTTTATCCAATTCTTCTCCGTTCTCATCTACAAGTTTTATCATTAAATAGCTACCATGTGTCATAATATCCCTCCATCGAGTTTTCAGTTATGTTTTTATTTTCAATATTTGATTTTTTAGATGACTCTTTTTTCTCAACTGGTTTGTTTTGTTGCTGACTTTGATTTATCACTTCTTGAACTTCTATGTGGAAATTCACGGTTAGCATAAGTATTCCAAGAATGAACGCATAATCATCTAATTTAATTAATTTTTCATAGGTTTTTGGTAAAGTATTGGCTAAAACTCTTTCAATCCTAATTTTTATTTCATCTATTGCCTGTTTGTTCTTTTCAATGAAGTCCTTAACAAATTTGGCTTTATTTTTCAGTTCTTTGTAGAATAATGCAAACATCATGAAGTAGAAGAAAAATGCATAGTCCAATATTGCAGATAATTTGCATTCATCAGCAGATTTTGGGGGCTCTTTTTCCATTGAAAAGTCAATTTCATCGTCATCAAAATTAATATCTCCAAACTCTTCCTCCTCTTCTTCTTTTATGTTCTCTTCATTGGAATCTTCAGATTCATTCATAGATTTAAGTTCTTCCATTGCCATATCTTCCAAATTTTGGCTATCTTCTAAGTTTTCATTTTCTTTATTTTCAAGTTCTTTATTCTCCTCATCATTGAATTTAATCTCTACCATGTTTTCACAAAAAATAGTAAGATTTTAGTTGAATATAAGCTTTTTGTGGAAATATATGCTTGTATTTTTTTGATAATCATAGAAAAGCATGTAATTGTCCAAAATACAAGTTGGATAAATGTAGAACTATATACTTATATATTTATATACTTCAATAAACTTTAAATATTACTTTTTAGTTAAAATAAAGATGGGCTACCCCGATATTGTCTGATATTATAACGTAAAATAGGTGAAAGTATGGCAGATCCTGTGGCAGTAGGAGTGGATGCTGGAACTCTGTTGTTTATGATCTTGGCAGGTATGGGACTTGTTGGAGTGGTAGCATATTCAAAGTTTAACAGCTACAAAGCAAAAGAGGAAGTCAAGCATGAAATTAGGACTGATTTGTTAGATAGGGAACAAACAAAAGAAATAAAGAGAATTGAAAGAGAAATCGACGACATAAAAAGAACAAAATAAACAATTTTTAGAACGAATTGCAAGATTGGAAGCAAAAGTTGAAATGTTGGAGAAGGAAAATCAGCATTTAAAAGATTTATTGTTTAAAAAACTTTAATTTTTTCTTTATAAAATTAATTTTTTGGTGATAGTATGATACCAGAAAATTGGACATTTTGGGGAGTGAATGTGAAAAAAGGAGTCGCATTAGGAATTATAATATTTTTTGTAATATTCATATTTGGATTAATAATTCATCATACTTTTGGAAAAGATATACTATAAGGTGGGAAGATGACTGTATTAGACAATATGGTTAGCAAATTGTATTCAGCAGTGGTAAGAACTGTTAAAGCCAAAGAGAGTGATGATATTTACGATTTTGATGATAGCAAATTCGTTGAAAAAGTTTTCTTTTCTATTTCTAACGTAGAGGATACTGACAAAGAGAATGTTAGAATTACTATACATGCTGGAACGAGGGATAGAACATTCTTTGATGGAACTTTAACAGATTTATTAATGATTTCATACTTGCAAAACTCCAGAAATATTATTGACACAACAAATAAGACATATAAATCATTAATAGCTTTTGATTACTCAAATGATTTGTTTATGACACCATTAGCCCCTTATCTAACTCCTGTTAAAATTACTGTTTCAAATACCACGGCTAATGATCTTACAATTAAATTAGGATTTGAGGGAGTAGATAGTGAGGATGTAGTGGACACATTTAGAGAGATTTACAAAAAAGCAACAGGAAAAAGCATCATAACTGATAATGAATTAAAAACATTTATGCAACAAGAATTTAAAAAGAGAAGATTTTTAAGTAGGACTGAAACACTAACCGCTACTGAACAAGGTTTCCAAATCCCTGCAGGGGCGGGAATTTATGATAGAATAATAATTTACACCATTTCAGGGAATATAGAGCAAATTAAATTTACTGGCTTGGATACGATAATTGAAGAAAACGATATGGATACATTAACAAGTGTTAGTTTGTTAGAAAATAACTTAAACCCCTCTTTGGCTCCATCTGATCAGATTGCGATTTTAGAGGGATTGCCTGCAAATGTTAATTATCAACTGAGGATCTGGGGAGAAACAGGAACTAAATTTAAGATATTATTGGAAAAAGTGGTTTAAATGCCAACAATCTATAAATTTTTGAGAAATAGGGAATTACTGGTTTTTGGTGCGGGTCTTGGATTAGGAGCTTACTCAATGTATGAACTTTCAGATAAGTCCAATAAGATAAATAAAACAATAGGAATAGCAGTATTTTTTATTATTTTATTAATTGTTGGATTGTATATTGCTAAAAGAAGAAAATTGGTGAAATTATGATTGATCCTGCATTATTGAGAAGAGAAGTTATGGGGTTTAGAGGAAAGTTAGCAAATTTGATTAGAGATAACAAAAAAGTAGTATTAGCTGGTGCTGGTGGTTTAACTGCTGGATATTTGGCTAATGAAATGCTAAGTGGTGGAGAAACACAAGTATATAGGATAAAAAGAAATGACGGGACACTTATTGAAAAAATTGTAAAAAAAGAAGATGGGAGCGTTAATTATTTAGGAATTTTTTTAATAGTAGGAATTTTAGGGGCTATTTGGTATTTTTTTGTTAGAAAAAAGAAAAGCTAAATAAGGGATGATTATGGTTTTATTAAGATTGGGAAGACGATTAACAAGTGGTTATGCTAAAAAATTAGCTGAATTAAGGAATCTGTATAAATTTAGATTATCGAGAGTCGCACAAATTAGGAACGCACTATTAAAAAGAAGAGTTTCATTATTACAAAAAATAAGACAGCAAAGATTGGAATTAGCAGAGAGGTTAAAAGCACTTAGAGCGAGACAATTACAGAGATTAGAAGCTATGAAAAATAGAGCAGTTGAAATGAGAAATTTAGTAATGCAGAGAAGAGCATCAATTCTAAGTAAAATAAGCGAATATAGGCACTCATTAGCAGAAAAGTTAAAAGCACTTAGGGAGAAAAACCAAATGAAGATAAAAGAAATTGAAGAAGCGAAATTAAAAGAAAGAATGATGATGCAACCAAAAAAAAGTTTATTAGAGAAAATTGGCGACTGGGCAAATCTTGGACTCACTGGATTGATGCTTTGGGAAATGCTTAAACCTCAGAATCAGGATAATAACTTAGGAGATCTGGGGAATATGGGATTAGGAGATTTAGGATTAGGGGATTTGGGAGCTGGCGATTTAGGAAGCTTAGGATCTGGAGATTTAGGAGGATTAGGGGATTTAGGAAGTATGCCTATGGATAGTTTAGGAGATCTGGGAAGTTTAGGAGATTTAGGGACTGGTGATTTAGGAAATGATGAAAGCGGGGATATATTAGATGGATTAAGTAATGGAAACGATTTAGGGAATTATGGAGATAATGGTTTAGAGGACTATGGAGATTATGGTTCAGGGGACTATGGATTGGATGATGGATTATATGGACTAAATAATGGGGGAGAAGGAATTGTGGATGGAATTTCAAACAAATTAGGGATTCCTAAAGAATTTGTTTATTTGGCTATTGGAGGAGCAGTTTTAATTGGGGGCTATTACTTTGGAGTTAAAAAAGGTGGATTTAAGAAATTAAAAAAGAAAATATCAAAGTGAGATTATGACATATTTTGTATATGGGGAGATAGATGATTTAGGAGCAGGGAATCAAATTTATTACGTTAATAGAACCGAAAATAAAGATAAAAATAAAAATAACGATAATAAAACAGCCATAATTATTATCTTACTACTAATAATTTTAATCATGGTGATAGTAAATGGAATTAAAAATAATTCCAAAAAATGACCCGTATTTGTTGGATGTTGAAGTTTCTGGAAGTGAGGAAGAGCTTTTAAAGTTAGAGGAAGCATATAAAACAACTGAATTAAGTTATTTGATTTTTGATTTAGCTTTTAACAATAATAAAGCAACATTCACAATAATAAAGCAAGATTTAGATGCTGTTAAGTTGATCTTAAAAAATATTGAAAAAGAAGTAGAAGATGAGGGAGAAGATGATAGAGCTTAATATTAATGAAGAGGCATATATAAACGAGCATTTAAAAAGAAGGGGGCAAATTTTGGATAATATAGATAAAGCATTATCAAATAAAGAGGTTAAAGAAATAAATGTATGGCAGGGATCTTGGAAAATAGGAAGAATGGATCAGAAAAGAAAAGGAGTTGTTATCTGTTGCAAAAATGGAGATGTTGTTGATATTCGACATTATGAAACTAAAATAAACAACAAAACAAATACAACCGTTTATGCTTCTGCAATGATAAATAAAAGATGGAGATGGCTTGGAGTAGTAAGTAATGATGAAACAGTATGTAATTTAGTTAAAAATGTTATAGAGAGGACTGAAAATTTAAAAAAAGAGCTGGATAATAAAGTAGCAATGCAAATAAAAGCAAAATATGAAAGAATTGGAATAAAAAGAGGATAACGTGATAAAATGACAGATTTCAGAGGAATAATTAGGGATATTTCAAATGTTGATTTTTATTCTGATGTAATATCAAACGAAGGAAAAAAGGAATTTAAAATTAATAAACCTTTTAGGATTATACAAGTTAGTTTTTCAGGTTTTCAGGAAAATAGCCCAGTAATCGCATCTGTTTATGGTGATGAAAGACCACACGGGAATTATTATGTATATAAAGGAACAACGGGAGAGCAATTTAAAAAATCTCCAATCCTCATAAACAAAATAGAAGTTGAAGTTATTGGACAAGTAGAAAATCCAATATTTGTTAATATCGTTTATGAAATTTTAGAAGATAACTACGGTGTATGAATATGGTTGATTGGAAAACAAAATTCATCGGAACACCAACATACAGCGATTTAAATAACTTTTTTAGCATAGACCTTAGTATAAATGAAACCAAAACTTTTGGATCTACAAATAACAATTTACAGAGATTATTCGTTGGAAATGAAATTTTAGATGATAAAAACGTTAATATTGATTTTAATATTGATTTTAATCTCCCTGATTTAATAGATTTCGGATTTAATATTCCAGATATGAATATAGATGTAAAAACAGGATATATTTATTTTAACTTAGAAATACAACAATTAGGATTTAGCATGTGGAGAGGGGTTAAATATCTTAGATTTCCAGATAGGAATATGATATTTCCAAGTGGATACAGATTAAGTAATGGAAATATATATTGGGGAACGGATATAGAAGTTGGATGGATTACTTCCTTAGTTCAAAGAAGTATTAAATTAACAGGTTCAACTGAAAGGGATATTTTAGCTGAATTTGGGATTTATGATCAACAATTTATAGATTTTTTAAAAAATTTTGTTTATAATGCATATAACTTAATGAAAGAATATACAGATTGGTATAATCATTTAGCAGACAATTCAAACACACTTTCAGTTGCTATCGCAGTTAATACTGCAAGGCAGATATTCAATGCTTTATCGCAATATAACATCCAAGGAATTGTTGATATAGCAAAACAGAAATTAGGAGATGCTTATGAGTATGTTAAAGATCCTAATGTTATAATAAGCATAGGTTTAACTTATGCAATTGACGCTCTTGGTGATGCTATTGTTGGGGCGTTAGGCCTCTCGGAAGGAATTGCAGTAATTTTAGGATTTATGCTATATTCAGCCGCGGAATCAATAATGGACGGAGTTAAAAAATGGAATGAATGGAAACAGACAAACGGAGATAATGTTGTATCTTTTGCAAAATTTTTAACCAATTATTTTAATCCCACACCTGAAAATCCCATAGATGCAGATAATTTTTGGGGAAACTGGGCTGAACATGTTATTGAATCTTGCAGTGCCATTGCAAATTTTTTGGGAATATCTAAAAATAATTACACCTGGGAAGATTTCCTTAATGAAATTTCAAAACTTGCTCCACAGCTTATAACTGAAGATTTAAAATTTACAGTAGATTACACATTTGAATATACATTAGTAAATTGTAATTATGGATTTGCAAAATACGACGGCTGGTTTTTCCCAAAATACCACATTTATAAAGCTTATAATTTACAACCTTCAAATTATAAACTTTGTGGGATGATACCACTACCAAATGGAGATGTCTTTTTAAGAGAAATTGAATTAACAAAAGATAACATTAATGCTATCTTTAACAAACCCAATTTTCCATTATTAATGCTAAAAACTTGGAAAGGCACTTATGCACTACTAAGTCAAGTTATAGAAAATGAAGGAATCACAAAATTTGTAATTGGCTCAACTTTTCCAAGTTATTTGCAAATGAAGGCATATAATATTTTAAAAATCAGAATAGAGTAGAGGGAAAGCATGGTTAAAAAATATTACATGGGGATAGAAATAGCAAATTATTATTTAGAGAGATTTAAAAGCAAAGAAAATTTCTTTTACCACTTAAAAAACTTCATAGAGGAAGATGTAAGGGAATGGAAGACAAAACCGCCTAAAAACATTGATGCAATTTGTAATTACGGCTGGAAAGTTTATAACTCTCTAAAAAGTGTAGAAGAAAAGAAAAACTTCATTTATGCTTTATTATGTATGCCACATAGGATTTTGGAAGCATTTAGAAATATGAAACTCGTAGAAGTTAAAAAAATTCTAACAACCGTTAAGGTAAATGAGAATATCTTTAAAAACTTCTATTTGGTGTTTGATGAAGATAATTTCAGATTTCTTATTTACGATTACAATAATGAACTAATTGGGGATATTTCAAATAAAGAAAATGTTTTAGAGCTTTGTAAATATCTAAGAATACCGATAGGTGGTGTTAATGAAAATAAACAGCAAAGTGGTGATTTTAGCGATATTATTCCTGATATTCACCATCATATGTAATCTAATGGCTGATGAAATAATAAAAGAACTGAAAAAGTGATTATTATGGAAAAATACAAATATTTAGGAAAGACAGTCAAAGATACAGGAGAAAAAGGTTTAGACAATCCATCAGAATTTAGAGGAATAATTAAAAGCATTATTTCAGATTACAGGGAAGGAAAAATTTCCAAAGAGACCGCAAAAGGTAGGTTATTGCTATTATATAGATTAACCTTCCCAGAACACAATCATAAAGTTTCAAAAATCCCAGAAGAACGCTTGGAGAAGATTAGGGAAGAGATAAAAAGAGCAATGAAAAAACTTGGAGATGAAAACATGGCATCATCTAAAACTAAAAAAAGAACAGTTAAAAAATTCTCAAAAAAGCAGATGGTAAGTTATTTAAAAAGATGGTTAAAAGGCAGAGGAGTAGATCTTGACTTGGTAGATTTGGAGGCATTGGTTGATGAAAAACTTACTTATGAAGAAAATAAACAGCTTATTTTAGAACATATCAAGCCATTACTAAAAAAAGATGAGAATGAACTTAAAAATTATGAGGATAAGTCATTAAATGATTTAAAAAGACATTTATTTGATGAAGCAAGAAAAATAAATGATGAAAGACCATTAGAAGAAAGAGAGAAAGATGAACAAACAAAGGCAGATGTGGTTTTTGATTTAAACAATGCAAAATCAGAGGAAGAACTTTATAATATGTTTTTAACTTGGATGGAAAACTTAGACAAATTTGATGAGTTTGACATTGAAGGAGTCGATTATTTGGGTGATAACATGGGGGCAAATAAAGAGGAATTAATGAAATTAGTTAGAAAGTTTATAAAGGCAAGAATTGAGCTTGCTAACTATTTAAAACAACATAAAGTTGATGAAAATGAATTAAAAGAAATTTGGAAAGAAGTTTTAAAATTAGAAGGAAAAGATGTTGAAAAATCAGTTAAAGTTGATGAGAAGAAGAAGGCAAAGAAGAGATTAAAACCAACCGTTAATAACGTTATTAAATGGATGATTAATCCAGCAAAATACGATTTAATTGGGGTGGATGAATGATTATCTCTGCCCAATCCCAACGTGGTCTATACAGTAGATTTAAATGGTAGGAGTCTCAAAATCTATAATTGTCCATGAATGACCACGTTGGGAAGACCCCAAAATTTTTAACACCAGGAGAATTTATAAAATTTTTAAAAAAATTAAATCTCCATTAATCCTTTTATACCTTTTTCTTCACATATTTTTATAGCTTTTTCTAACCATTCTTTTTCCTCTTCTAATGTCATTTTTTCTTCTTCTTTTTCTGCCTCAATTAACCATTTTGGCTTTTTATATTTCTGTCTTTTAGTTTTTCCAGCTAAGTATTTGTAATATTCGAATACATCTATTGTTAATTTGCCTTTCTTCTTACTTATTTTCTTTCTTGGCATAATTCTCACCAAAAAAATAATTTATTAAATTTCCGCATTTTCAAACTCTTTTGGAAGTGAAAACTCTATCATTATTTTTTCAAGATTATTCCTCTTCATAAAATCAGCTAAAATGTATTTTAAAAATTCGTTATGGCTTCTAAATTTAAATCCTTTCTTTTTTAACGCATTATACAGCAAATCAAGCTCATCTTTAACTTCCCTTTTCACTTTTATTGTCGTCCATTCTACCATACTTAACACCACTAACTAATTTGATAGTATATTTATATTCTAATATTGATAGTATATATATAATTTATAGAAATTTTTATTGGTGATTATTATGACATCCAAAGTTAAAGTAACCTTAGAACTCCCTGCTACAATATCAAAAAAAGAAGCAATAGAGATTTTAAAAAAAGAAGCATTGAAAAAGAAATTTAAAAAGACAGAAATATTTGAAAAATATGCAAAAAATAAAGATATTGCCTTTAAAATTGCTGATTATGTTGATAGATATTTGAAGAGATATTATAAGGACTTAAAATATGAGATTTTGTTGGATTATGATTTGGATGAAGATATAAACATAATTAGAGTTTTTGTTAAAGGTATTGATTTAGAGGAGCAGTTGCAAATTGAAGGGAAATTGGACAAGATAATAAACTCAAAATTTGAAAATGCTTCATTACACAATATTATAATTGTTGAGGGATAAAATGGAATTTAAATGTGAAGAGTTTAAGGAAATTGCTGATAAGCTTCCAAATTTTAAATCTTTTCCTAACGAAGTTTCCAAGAGTTTAATCAATTAAAGCAAAATACAATATGGAAAATATAATTAATGTTATTATTAGTCCAGCAACTCCGAAGATTTTAGCAGTCCACATAATACATAATGCCATAGCTGCAATGAAAACAATTCCATAAATAATTCCTATTGTTCCATAAGTTTTCTCAAATCTAACGATTACCTTAATTGAAGCAAGTAAAAATATTAAAAAGATAATCGTAGATTTGTCCATTTTTTCCCTCATTTTTACTTTTTCTTAGATAAAAAATACATCGCCATACCAATTAAAAAAACAATTCCAATTAATGCCAAAATTTCGTTTTTTTCCTCTGCAAGTTTTTTTTCTTTTTCTAATATATTTATAAGTTCTTCTGCTTCCTCTGGTGTTAAAGTGTTGTTATAAACCTTCTCAGTTAAATATCTTCTTCTTTGAATTTCTTCATCAGTTAAAATAATGTCTGTTGATTCCATAACTACATCCCGTTATTTTTTCTTTTCCTCATTGGCAGTTATTTTAAATAGTTCATTATCTTCTTTATTAATCTCATATCCCAAATGATACGCAATTTGTTTAAGACCCATTAGTAGCATAGGCAGGAGCTGTTTATCAATAGAATCGTCTTTTTTTAACAACTGTGCAAGCTCCTTTATTTCATCGTATGTTAAAAAATCGTATTTTAAAAATTTATTAAGTAATTCTTGTTTTCTTTTATTTTGCTCTTGTGTTAATGCCATATCAATCCCTCTTTAATAACGCATACGCAATAATTGCACCAAGTGCAAATATTAAAATATACTTCAAAGCTCTATCTATTTCATCATCTTTTTTTATTAAATAATTAAGTTCCCGAGCCTCTGATAATGATAAACTATTATATTTATAATATTTATTTAGAAGCTCTTCCATCCTCTTTTTTTCTTGGGGGGTTAATGCCATATTTGTCACCTATAATTTCATAAATAATTTCTAATTGTCTAACCGTTACTTTAAGTTCCCATAGCGAGTTATTTAACTCATCCACTTTTTTGTAAAGGTCTGATACGTTATTCATTATATCAGAACTTCTAATATCGCAATCATGAATTTTCTTATAATGAATATGGAGTTCATTATACTTATTTTCTAAATTAGTGATTCTATTATTAAGTTTTTCAAGTTTCTTATCATAATAACTTTTAACAGTTATAGCACCTGCTATAATACCCATAATCGTGGATATGGGCGTAATGTAGCTATTTAAAACATCGAGCATACGAACCCATCTCCATCCTACCCTTTAGGAGTATTCCTAACCTCAAAAGAAAATAAAAAAGAAATTATTTCCTAACCACAAAATAGCTATTATTTCCAAATTTTTGGAAACTCTTTTAACCTCTTTTTTATGAGTTCTCTGGTTCTGTTCTTTTCTTTTTTGTAGTAGTATCGTGTAAAATGAGGTTTCATAGTTAAAACCATATCATCAAAAGAGTTTATCTCATAATGATTAAATTGATTTAAAGAAATATTATGGGAGTTTAACTTATCTAAGGGGATAAAATACAACTCTTTAGGATTATTCGGCAAACCACCAACACCAATCATTATGTAAATAGGAATTTTCAAGTATTTTTGAAGAGAATTATATTTATTGAATTGATTTTCAGTAGCCCATTGAAATACATTGGAAACCTCTCTTCTATACTTACATTCGATACACGCCCAAACATAAGGTTTAGTTCCTTTATATATGACTGCAAAATCGATAGTTCTATCCTCTGGAGAACTTTCTCTATTAGGTTCAGTTTCATAAATAATCTCAATTTTGTTTCTTTCTGTTAAAAAAGTAGATTTAACAAATTTTTCGAATTCTCTTCCGTCTAAAATAGCATTTTCAATTTTTCTTTTATCCCCTGAATACCGTAAATTATTTATAATCTTTTTGCTCTTATATATTATCTTGTCGTAAGGTATTAAATTAAGTGGAAGAAGTTCCCAAATCAATATTATCACCCCATATTTGTTTTTTGGAGGATTCTGTAGGCCATCTAATTAAATCAATGTCTTTTTTTCCCACAAAATCCCCCGTTTATTTCCTAAGCACAAAAACAACCATTATTTTTTTATATTCACATTCTTAGCAACGATATTATTATTCCCAACTGCAACATAAACATCTTTCGAATTTTCGATTGAAATTAAAGATTTCCTCTCTTTTTCTAATTCTTCAATGTATTCATAAACTTTAAGTGCTTTTTTTCCCAAGTCAGTTAAAGAATAATATGATTTTGGGAATTTTTTTGATTCATCGTATTCTTCTCTTTTTTTAACTAATCCCCACTCTAAGAGTTCTTTTAAAATATTAGCTAAGGATGACCTATCTATTCTTAATTCTTTATGTAACGCCCAGAAATGGAGTTCCCCATACTTCTGTAAGGTAGTCAATACTCTTTTTGTATGTTTTTTAGCCAGAACTTTGAGCATATCTACCCTTTTTTTAAAGTAATATGCTTTTTTTACGTATTTATATATATGTCAGAATTCACTCATCTATACGAAAAATATATATACTATGTTTAAACATAATAACGGTTGAAAACTTTCAACTGTTGTGATTACTATGACTGCCATTGAAGTTTTAGAAAATAGACCAATTGTTAAATGTGGCAATTCTGCCCATATTTTAGTTCCTAAAAGATATTTGGGAAAAAAGGCAAAAGTTATCATTTATTTAGATGAAAAAGAGAAAAAAGAGGGAGAAAATGGAAAAATCTCAGGATAATTCTGTTGGTGTAATGGTAATGATTGGAATATTTCCAAAAAAAGGAAAGTCAGGATTATTGTTCGTAAGTCATGGGACATTACAAAAAAATAAGGGAGAAATTTCTGAGAATCTTGTTCATGATATATCCGTTTTTGGTAGTGCAGATACAACCGAAGTAATTGACAATCTGAGCACGTTGTCAGTGGTGTTATATGAATCCTGTGCATGGGCAGGCCATAAAATTATGATGATTGAACCTGAGGGATTACACAATGTCATTAATGTGTATGAAAATGAATCAGACCCTTTTAACAAAATTGCTCAGAATGTTATGGAGTTTTTAAGAAATATGACAGAGAAAAAAGAGGGAGAAAATGGAAGTAAAAGATAGAACAGCAAATCAAATAATAGAAGACATGGAATCCTACACAGCTACTTTATATTTATGCCTTTCAAAGGATAAAAACCTTCCCACAATTCTCGTGTCTTCTGGAGAGGTAATAATAAATGATATAGATAAATCCATAGATGTTGAAGCAGAGACACAAATTATTAACTTAAAAAAAGAAGACGCAATAAAACTCTTAATATTAAAAGAAACCTTCTTACATGCTATGATTCAAGAAATAGAAAATACAATTAAAGAACTTAAAAAACAGGTGGAATAATGCCAAGAAAACTCATGCTAAGGAAAAATATTGCCTATTATTACAACTCTGAGGATGATTCCTATAAATCTGCTGCACTATTACTTACTGCGGATATGAATTTAATCCTTTCGGTTAGAGAGGGAAAGGTTGGAGACAAAGAAAATGCCAAAGTTATAAACATTCGGCTAACTGATGCTTCAATATTCAACTTAGAATGTGCTATCCTCGACTACAAAAGAAAAAGAGGGGAGTTGTGGAATGATTAAGATATGTAATTAATCCAAATATTTTAGTCGAAATCTCGAAACTTAGTTAGTATCTAAAAAGAGGATGCTCATGGAGAAACTACCGATAGAAATGCTATTTCTCAAGAGAGATAATTCAAAAGACAGAGAAAAAATATCTGAAGAAGATAGATGGTTAAAAAAATTCAGAGAAGAAAGATTATTTGACAAGATCTCAGAGGAAACTTTAAAATCTGATTTATCCCGTTTGACAGTATTTCTAAACTTCTGCTACAACCGTTTAAAAAAACATCCAGACCAATTAACGACAGAGGACTTTATAAAATTCTTTAACTATCTCGAAAAGGAAAGAAAATTAACCTTAAACTCTCAAGATAAGTATTTCAAGCTATTAAAAATATTCTACCGATACTTTAAGCTAACAAACATGGATGAATTCATCCAGATGGTTACAGAAAGAGGGAGGTTTAAAAGGATAGAAAAAAGGCACTATGACACTTTAACAGAGGAAGAGTTCGATAAAATCCTAAAAAAGATAGCAAGATCAAAAAGAAGGAACAAAGAGAGGGATATTTTGATTCTAAGGGTTTTATGGGATACAGGGGCAAGAATTGGTGAAGTGTTGGAGCTGAGATACAAAGATATTGATTTAGATAGTGGAATTTTGCGACTAAGGCACACAAAAACAAGAGAAGAGAGGAAAGTAGCAATATCTCAGCCGACTTTGGAATTTTTAAAATATTATATGCAATTCAATATTTACCAAGAACCAGATAGTTATGTTTTCCAAAATCAGAAGGGAGAGAAAGTAAGAAGAGACCATATAACTAAACTCTTTAAATGGGCAGTGGATGAGTTAAAAGCAGAGAGAAAAATCCCAAAAAACAAAAGATTGGTTGTTCATTCAATAAGACACAGTTTTATAACAAGAATGTTAGATGCTGGAATTCCTTTAGAAGTTGTCTCTGCTTATGTTGGACATCTCAACATCTCAACAACAATGATATATGCACATGCAAAGGAGAGGGCTGAAAAACATCTTAACTTATTCAAAGAAAAAATAAACGAAAATTGAAAGAAAACTCAGAGAGACCCAGGGGATAGTTATGGCAATAGATGTTATAAATAATTATTCTTCTCATGATCCAAGACGTGCATTGGAAGAATGGATGAAATTTAAAGAAAGATTACAAATCCTTAGCTATGATGCTAACTCCGACTTGATAAAGGGGCGTTCAAGCTTAACGAAGAGATATGGATTTTTCGAATTTTCTCCAAAATGGGATAAACAGGTTATCAATTTTGATTTAAAGAAATTCTGTGAGATTGAAGGTTTGAACTACGAATTATTAAGTTATTTTTGTTCTACAACTTGGGGATTGTTGCAATTGTATAACAAGCTGATAACTTACTTTCCTCTAACAAAGTGGAAAATCAACCTTGTAAATCCAAAATTTGACTTTGATAATATTGATCTATCAAATGAAGATTTAAACACCATAAAACTATATAACCAAATTAAAAGCGAAATTGAAAATTATGTTTTCAAAGAATTTGCACCAGAGGATTTATATCTTGAAAAAGTTAGAAATGTTTATGCAGTTTATGAAGAGATCTCAGAAAGAAACGAAAAACGTAAAAAATACATTGCCGTCTTTCCAAAACCAAAAGTTGAGAATATTGAATATTTCGATGGAAAGAAAATTACCAAGAAAAAATTACTAAAAATTAAAGGAGAGACATTAGATTTAAATGAAGAAGAGTCATTCTATGAATTTATACAATTAATTAAAAATGGAAATATAAACATTGGAAACTATCTAATAGAATATGATGCGATTTTTAACTTTGTTACGGAGTATTTTGATAATAACAAATTTAAAAGAATTACCGAGTCGTGGGGTTATTTTGGAAAAGGCAAAGCAATTTTCAGGGGCTGGGATATTAAGATTGAAGAAGATAGAGCAAGAGAATTTAAAGAGCTTTTAGAAACACAATACACCGAAGAGGAGATAAAAGAGATTATTAATCTCCTCTATCAATACTTAGGAAACGATGAATTATCAAAGATAATTTTTGAATATTATCTCGCTTCATTGTTTAGATACTACTTAATGGACACAAGGAGATTAGATAAGTTTCCTTATTTATTGATTAAAGGAAAACAAGGTATTGGAAAATCTGCAAGAATGTCAATATTTAACAAAATGTTCTTAAACACAGAAAACGCTTATTCTGCCGACGATGTTAGAGGTAGTGCATCAAAAATAGCAAAAGAGCAGTATATAAACTTACCAATGTGGTTCGATGAATTAACAGAATTTCCTAATAGGTTAAAAGAAATGCTAAAAAAATTAGGAACCAAAAAAGATGACATATTAAAAAGAGGAAATAAAAGCATGGAGAAGGAGGATTACAGATTCTACATACGAAGACCTTTTATCATCTCAACAAATAAATTTTCTCTTGATGATCCTGCACTGTTAGATAGGTTTATTGTTGTTGATGCTAATGAATGCTACTTAGAAAACCATTCAGACATCGGAAAAAAGCTATTTCCAATAATACACAAATTGGGAGTTTGGATTTATGACAATATTGAAGATTTTAGAGAATTCGTAGATAGTTTAAAATTCCCATATGACAGGGAATATTGCAACAAAATAGTGATGCATATTGGAAGAGAATTAGCAAAATACCTATTTGGAAAATTTGGTTTAACTTACAATCCAAGTCCAGAGATAAGGGAAGATTACGATATAATTCTAACATCAAAAGACATACTACAAAAGAAAATCATCAATAATACAATAAAACTATCAGAATATCTAAAAGATGGTATAAAATACAACATCTTGGATTACTTTGAAAATCCTACAGAGCATGAAGTTGTTGAAAAATTGCTATCAAAATATGGAATCTTCCCTTACACTGACAAGTTGGGTAATAACTATATAGCAATAACTAAAACTGGCTTATTGTATTTGGATTTAGAGGAGGAAAACATCAAAAAATTATCTGATTTAGAGGCACATGGTTTTAAACAGACAGTTATTTGGAAAAATAATAAATCGCATAGAGTTGTGTTAATTCCAGTTGGTGAGGAAAGAGAAGACCCAACACTACAAAAAGTTGCAGATAGGATAATTGAGTTACTAACTGGAAAGGTTATGCACATTGTTGATATATTTGCAATAGTTAGACAGGAATTTAACATTTCTGAGGAGAAAATTGAAGAGGTTATCAAAAAATTAGAAGGAAAATGTATTCAAAAAGTTGGAGATTATAAATATACTGCAATTTCAAGGGAAGACAAGAAAAGAAAAATTAGAGAATACATCTGGAAAAAAGGTAAAGCAACAATTACGGAAATTTGTGCAAAGTTTGATTTAGATGTGGATGAGGCAGAGGAGATCTTAAAAGAACTCTGCAAGAGAGGGGAAATTGAGAAAATCAATGAAACTACTTACATCTCATAACCTTAGCTCTTTACATGACTCTTTTTTTATTTATATCGATATATTTAAATATATAATGAATGATTAGCCAAAATAAGCACAAATTGGCTTGCTTTTGATAATTTGTTTATTTAAAATAAACAGTGTGATTTAGTCATAACTTGCCGATTTTGCGGAAAAGTATATTGGGTCGTTTTAGATAAAAATTTTGTAAGAATGTAAGAAAAACAATTCATTCTTAAAACCATATCAAACTCTGCTAAAATTCCTTACATTCTTACATTTCATATTTTATGAACAAATGTAAGAATGTAAGATTTACTACACTTGCCATATATTAGTTTGTTAATTAACGAAATTCTTACAAAATCCTTACATTCTTACAAAATTACCATGTAAGGAATGTAAAACCAAACTGAACTTATTTTTTAAAAATAAGCTCAAATTGAAGACCTTACATTCTTACAAAATTTTGATGTAAGATAGAGGTATATCTCTAAAACTGATTCGGGAAAGTAATACTCAACATGAGAGGACCTGCAATGTTGAGTATGAACACAAAAAAATCCAACTATTTAAGATAATAGATTAGCATATAAGTCCAATAGCTTTAAAATCTGTTGGTTTTATAAAGCAGTTGGATGTATCCAACAGATCGTGTAATCCTAAAAGAGCGATAATTTAACTTTTTTGTAGTAAAATAGGTATGGCGCAGGGGCTGGGATTTGAACCCAGGCGGGGCAAAGCCCCATGGGATCTCAAGTCCCACGCCGTAGCCTGGCTTGGCTACCCCTGCTCAAAAATGCATATTTGAATACGGAGTATATGGTATATATAGTTTACGATAACTCATCAATTTAAAACTTGGAATTTATAATTCAAGAGTAATTTTTAAATATAGAATATATGATTTGCCTATTTTATTTTTCTCCTTAATTTTTATTATTATTTCGTTAAAATTTGTGAACTATGCCTCCTTTTTTGATATTTTAGCAGGAATTTCTAAGGTTAATAAAGATCATTACTTAAAATTTATATATTGATAAGTGTATAAATTTAATATATTGTATTATTCTATATATGAATACTGAGGTGAAAAAATGATTGGGTTGCTAAAATTTTACTCCTTTCTTCTTTTAATAATAGTGCCACTGTTTGTTAAATTGTATTTTTTTCAAGCAATACTTGAAAATCTCGATGTTGATTGTTCTTATTTTTGGATTTTTGTTTCAATAGTTTTTGCTGAGATTGCTGGGACAATTACTGCTTTTGTGATCATTTTCGGTTTGTCATTCTTAGGAGCTCTATCGGGAAATTCACTGATTTTCACTGGAGGGTATTTGTTAGGCGTCGGAGCTGGTTTGTATGTTTATTTCCATGTGCTTGGATGGTTATTAAATACCAGCACGTACATAATTATTGTTGCAGACGTTGTTTCAAATATTTATACAATAATTGCCCTAGGAGTATTGTTGCTGATTATTTCCATGCTTATTCCAACTGGCCATGACTCTCAATATTTGGGAACATTGAATCAAAAACTCCCATGGGGATAATATGGATAACTGGACGACGATAAGAATAGGTGCGGATGTTAAGGACGAGCTTGATTTGCCGTATAATGCGTTAAAAAAGAAGGGATTTAAATTTAGAAATCAAAATGAGTTTTTAAATATATTTTAGCTGATTTTATGAAGAGAAATAATCTCGAAAAAATAATGATAGAGTTCTCACTTCCAAAAGAGTTTGAAAATGCTAAAATTTAATTAAACTACTTTTTGGTGAGAGTTATACCTACAAAGATAACCGTTGAACTTCCAGCAGGAATTTCAAAAGAGGAAGTATTAAAAGAGATTGAGGATTTAATCAAACTAAAAAAATATGAAGTAAATGAGGGTTTTAAATTGCTCAATGACTATGATAAAAAGAGGGCTTTGAAAATTGCTGAATTTGTTGAAAACTATTTAAAAAAGCATTATCCAAAGGTTAGATTTAAGATAGGATTGGAGTATGATGATTTTGAGAAGGAAATAACTATATGTGTTTATTATTTAAGTAAATTGTCAAGTGATGATAGATTGAGGATTATTGAAGAGGTTTCTGATGCAATTAGAAAAGAATTTCCAAAATCTGAAAGGAAAAATATATATGTAGTGTATTTTTAGGTAGATAACATGAGAAGGAGATTTTATTATCATCCTAAGGGATTTTATGATGTTGCAGAGGTCTTAAAGGATGATAAAAACTATAAAGCAGAAGATAGGTATAGAACAGCAATAGGGAGATATTACTACTTTATCTTTTTAACAGTTAGAGATTTAATTTTAAAAGCTGATAGAAGACCTTTGATACAGAGTTTATTAAATTCTTCCAGAAGTCATACATATCTAAGGATATATTTAGAAGAACTTGCAGAGATTCAAATAATAAATAAAAAGAATAAAAAGTAAAAATATAAGAACAAATATTTTTGATAAAAAACATGAAGAAAATTAATGGAAAATATATGTGGTGAAAAAATGGGATGGGAAAATGCTCCTTCGCATATTTGTAGAGGAGGGGACTTAAGAGGTTTAGCTTTTTGTTGTCCTCCAATTAAATACTGTCCAATACATAAAGCTCTCGCAGTGCTAAAAATGACACCAGAAGAGTTTATAAAAATAAAGGAGGAGTTTGGAAAGAAAACTAAACTTGGTTTAGGGAAGAATACTTGCTTTGGAAGTTTGGTTTGGTGTTGTAAAATAACGAAACCATGCCCTTATAGGGATTATGAGCTTGCTAAAAATAATATAAGCCCTGATGAATATATGGAGCTAAAAAAACAACTTGCCGAGGAGATCATAAAAAATAGCCAATTTTTTAAAGAGGCAGTTGAGATTTTTGTCAAGAAGGGAATTCCAAAAGAATTGGCAGAAAAATGTATTTTAGAGACGGGAGATTTAAAGAAAGCATATGAAATGGCCATAACTAAAAATAATGAAAATAGGGATGAAAAAATATAAAATGAGGACAAATGTTATATCTTTGGAATTTTATTTTCTTTAAATTCTTTGAACATTTCATATTCCTCTTTTGAGAGATTGTAAATATAGTATATGACATCCTCTACAATGCATAAACTTTTTAATAAACGGTAGCTTTTTTCTCCATCATAATCATTTAAAAAGGCATATATTGGTTTTCCACTTTTTGAAACGATATACCCAACTTCGCTTCCCTCAATTTTTAATAGAAGAGTAGATCCACAAGATAACGCTTCCACAAGTGAAGTATTTTTTAAAATTTTTGGAACTTTTGAAGAGATTATCTTATCAATTAGGTCTTTAAAAGATTCCCAAAATACCAACATTCCCTCAGGATATTTACTTATTATTTCTTCTAATTCGCTTTTTTTGATTTTTTCAATCTTTGCGATTATTTCACTAACTGCGAATGTGGTTTTAAGTTTACTGATTGCTTTTTTTCCATATAAAACTCTTTTTCCAAAATATATGGCAAATATTTCTTTATTATTTTTATAGATCACAATACCTTTTTCATTTTTAAATCTTTTTGGGGTAAATACTACTTTAACAAATCCATCTATATACTCAAATATATCTGAATAGGTATTTAAAACTACCCCATTTTTAGAAATTAAACTCAACTTTGAAACCTCTATGATAGAGTTTTCTGGCTTAAAATTTTTTATTGCGTATTTTACTTCCTCTTCCGACCCTTTATATATTTCTATTATGAAAATATCTGGAATCTCTGAAAATATATCCTCTAAACTCTTTTCTTCATTACCTATTTTTGAACTGATTAGTTTTGAATCAATATAATATAAAAAAGCATTATCTATCCTAATAACTCCTGTAAATTTTGACAATCCCGAAATAATTTTTTTTAAATCATCAAGACCTCCGAATTTGGAATATATCTTTTCCATACTCTCACATGGTTTTATAAAAGACGGCGCAGGGGGGGAATCGAACCCCGAGGGCTCTCGCCCTCGACGGATCTGAAGTCCGCCCCGGGCTACCAAGCCCGGCACCCCGCGCCACGAATTATTCATAGATACATAAAATATATAAAAGTTTTTCATGGTAATTGCAATAGGCATATTAGATTATTTAATATATGAAAATTGTTTTTAATTAAATTCAAGGTAATTGTAAACTAAAATATCCTTTATTTCTTTAAAATATCAGTTTAAAATGTAGGAATAATAACCTTTATATAGGAAGTTTGTGCATAACTTAATCATAATCTATAATGATCTATAATGACAGATTAGGTGAGGTTATGGATTTAAATGCTTTGATTAAAATCATTGAGAAGGTAGGAAAAATTGAGATTGAAAACATAGTTATCGATGCAGAAGAGCTTATCATAAACATCCCCTCCTCCCCACCAATAACGATACCACAAACACCAGCTCTAAAAGAAACCCTTGCAGAAGAAGGGTTAATAGAAATTAAAGAGGTTCCAGAGCTTGATTGGGAGCCACCAATAGAAAAATACAAGGGATACATAAGAGAAGTCCAATTTGGTAAACCAAAATCAGAGGGAGGAAGAGGAAAAGTCGTTAAAATTGGGGGACAGAGAGCATTATATAGATTTGAAGATCCTCAACCTAATCCTCCTGTTGTAACGTTTGATATATTCGATATTCCAATGCCTGGCCTTCCAAAACCGATTAGACAGTATTTCCAGGATGTTATGGAAGATCCATGTGAGTGGGCAAGAAAGTGTGTTAAGGAATTTGGAGCAGATATGATAACTATCCACCACATCTCCACAGATCCAAAGATTAAAGATAAAAGTCCGAAAGAGGCGGCAAAATTAATGGAAGATTTATTACAGGCAGTTGATGTTCCGTTTGTTATTGGAGGTAGTGGAAACCCTCAAAAGGATCCGTTAGTTTTAGAGGCGTGTGCGGAAGTGGCAGAGGGAGACAGATGTTTATTAGCTTCTGCAAACTTGGAACTTGATTATAAAAAAGTTGTTGATGCGGCTATGAAGTATGATCACAATGTATTGGCCTGGAGTATTATGGATCCAAACATGGCTCGTGATTTAAATAGAAAATTAATCGAGGCAGGATTAGATCCTAACAGAATAGTTATGGATCCAACAACCTGTGCACTTGGATATGGGATAGAATTCTCAATAAATGCGATGACAAGATTACGACTAAGTGGATTAAAGGGAGATGAAGTTGTCAACATGCCAATGTCTTCAGGAACAACTAACGCTAACGGAGCAAGGGAAGCGTGGATGGTAAATAAGGAATGGGGACCGAGAGAATATCGACTTCCACTTTGGGAGATAACTACGGGAATTACGATGATGCTCTGCGGAGTGGATCTCTTTATGATGCTCAACCCAATCGCTGTAAAAACATTAAAAGAGATCGGAAAAACACTGACAACAAAGCCAGGAGAAGTTAAATTAAACACAAATAACTATGAATGGATTACTTGCCCATAAACTCATTATTAGTTAAACTTCACATCCTTTCATTCCAAATGTCAGTATAAATCACATATCAGCTTTTGATAAACAAGAAAGGCCTTTTAAACTACCAATGGCAACTAACATTAAAATTAGCGAATATTTAATGCAACACAACTTCACTAATGAAATAATAAAAATTTAATAAAAATTTTATCGCATTTTAATTTAAAGGTGAGAGTTATGCCTAAGAAAATAAGTGCAATGGATATTTACAAACTACTTCCAAAAACAAACTGTAAAAAATGTGGTTATCCATCTTGTATGGCATTTGCTACAAAATTACTTGAAAAGGAGGCAACGGTTGATCAGTGTCCAATATTAAACACGCCAAAGTTCGAAAAAAATAAAAAGAAAATAATAGAGATGATCTCCCCACCTGTAAAAGAAGTTTGGTTTGGAAATGATGAGAAAAAGGCAGTTATGGGTGGAGACGAGGTAATGTATAGGTATCAACTTTCATTCTTTAATCCCACACCTATTGGCATTGATATAAGCGATAACCTTAGTGAAGAGGAGATAAAAAACAAAGCAAAGGAGATTGAAAACTTTGTATTTGAAAGAACCGGAGAAAAGTTACGATTGGACTTTATTGTAATAAGAAATGCATCAAAAGATGCTGAAAAGTTTAAAAAAGCCATTGAGATAGTTGAAAAGGAAACAAAAATGCCTATTTGTCTCGCTTCTTTGGATCCAAATATTATTAAAGAGGGATTAAAAGTTGTTAAATCAAAACCAATGATCTACGCTGCAACAAAAGAGACATTAAACGATTTTATAAGAGCAATAAAAGAACTAAAAAAAGAGAAGGAGGTTGTTTTAGTTTTATCATCAAATAATGTTAAGGACTTAAAAAACATGTCTGCGAAGTGTCTTGCTAATGGAATAGAGGATTTAGTGTTAGAACCCCACACATATCCTGAAAATATTGCTGAAACACTCGACTTAAATGTGATGATACGAAGAAGTGCAATAGAAAGAGAGGATAAATACCTTGGATTTCCTATATTAAATCTTCCAATAAACGCTTACTACTATGCTTTAAAACATGAATGTCCGATGTCTGGATTTTTTGATGATAAAGATGTTGTTGCTAAGATGTTTGAGGCAACAATAGCTGATGCTTTATTAAATAGATATGCAGATGCACTCATTATGCACGGAACGGACATCTGGGAGCTAATGCCTGTTCTAACGTTAAGGCAGTGTATCTACACAGATCCAAGAAAACCGCAAGCAGTTGAGCCAGGTCTATATCCAATAGGCAATCCTGACGAAAATAGTCCAGTTATCTTAACCACAAACTTCTCTCTTACATTCTACACTGTAACGGGAGATTTTGAAAAGGATAACGTTAGATGTTGGCTCTTAGTGATGGATACAGGAGGTAAAGCGGTTGATGTCTCAGTTGCAGGTGGGCAGTATAATGGAGAAAATGCTAAAAAATTAATTGAAGAAACAGGAATTGCTGAGAAAGTTAATCATAGAGTTATAATACTCCCAGCACTGGCTGCTTCCACAAGAGGAGATATTGAAGATAAAACCGGCTGGACGTGTATAGTTGGAACCAGGGATTCTTCACAAGTTGGGGACTTTTTAAGGAAAAACTGGGATAAGATTCTAAATGAATGGAGAGAGAAAAATAGATCTTAAATCTCCTAATCGTTTGCTTTAATTTCATTTTTTAGTGGTGTTTTATCTTTTATTTTTATAATTAGTTCTCCAAATAATTTTTCTTGAATAAGCTCAGCTTTTCCATCATTTGCTAAATAAAGTGAGGGTAAGAAGTATCTAACCTTCTCATCTTTTGTTCTAAATTTTTCTTGATAGATAATTATTCTTTCTCTTTCAAGATCATACAGCAACTCGTCAATTATATCAGAGATGTCCTCTTCTTCAATAAGCTCTTCTACTATCTCTTCTACATCCATTGTCTTTTTTTCTTTCTTTTTTCTCGATTTTTTAACCTTTTTTAATTCTTTTTCAATTGTCTCAATTAACTCATCTACACTTACTGATTTACTTTTTTTTCCTTTGCTCTTTGACTTTTGCTGTTTTCTATCTTCCGGCTCTTCATATATAACTTCTTCAAAATACTCCTCATCTTCCTCTTCTTCATTAACCTCTTCATAAAGAGCTTGCGATTTCATTCTTAAAAGAATACCTGCAACGAGAACAACATCAGCAGATAATCTGATGTCAAATTTTTTCAATTCCCTTATTTTTTGAAGATAATAATCGGCAACCTCAGCAATATTAACATCCCATGGATTTAGATTCTTCTTTTCAATTCCCTCTTTTATCATCCTGATCCAAAGAACAATATCAAAATTCTCATTAACCATAACCATCTCCCAAAAAAATATAATACAATAATTACAATTATATATAAATAAAATTATAAAATAATAAAAATTTATTCGTTAATTAATTTAACCTTTTTAACAACCCTAACTCCAAAGATCTCAGTGTTGCTATAATTTCCACTCTCATCCTTTTCTGCGGATTTTACCATATCCCATATAGTTAGTAAAGCTATTGAAACACCCGTAAGTGCTTCCATCTCTATTCCTGTTTTATATGTGGTTTTAACTGAACATATTGCTTTTATTTTATCATCAAACACCTCAAAATCTATATTTATCGAGGTTATTGGTAGAGGATGACACATTGGAATCAGTTCTTGGGTTTTTTTAACTGCCAAGATTCCTGCAATTTGAGCTGCTGTCAAAACATTTCCTTTTTTAATTTTATTTTCCTTTATCAACTTTATCGTTTCAGATTTTAGTTTAATATACCCTTCTGCAATACAGATCCTCTCTACATCACTTTTTTTTGATATATCTACCATTTTAACGCCTTTTTCATCCACATGAGTAAGCATTTTTCACACCTTGATTATCACTCAAATTATTAATCTTCGCTAAGAATTCAGATGAAAGCCGTTAAATTTCGTCATATACGTTAATACAAAAATATATAACTCAAATTTTATTTTTTATAATTTTATTTTTTATTTTATTTATAATTTAATCTGCTGTTTAATAAATTATAGCATTAATATTAATCTAATTTTTAGATAACCTTTAAAATTGCGATAATTAGAAAAATATAAAGAATTGTTATTAAAATCCCCAAAACAATTATATTTGTGTTGATCAGTTTTAAAATTCGTTTTAAATCATCAATAGTTTTCAAATGCATGCCTATCAATAAAATTACTTCTTTTCTCATCATTTTATCTGTTTTTTCATTTAATTTTTTCTCATTTTCCTTTAATTTTGCATCAACCCTTCTTTCTAATTCTAAAATTTTCTTACTCAGAACGTTGACTTTTTCTTCAAGATTTTTTAATTTTTCAGTTTCATTTTCTTTATTTTCGTCTCCCATGGTAGCCCTTACCATTAGTTTTTAGTTATTTGTTTATCAGTTATATTTATTAATTAGTATATACAGATAGTAGCATGTATGTGTATAATAATTTATAATAATTGATACTTATTACACTAGCACTTATTAATTAAATTATTTCCTCCAAGTTTTTAACATCATCTTCATATTTTTATTTTATTGTCTTTGCATATTTAATTTTGAAACAGTTAATATAATAAATAACAACTACGATATCTTGCTAATCTGATCACTGTCTATATATAACTTTTATATATTGCTGTAAGTTAACGATATATGCCCATAACATAAGGAGGAGAGAAGCATGGAAAAAATAGCTGTTTTAGCATACTCAGGAGGTTTAGATACAAGTTGTTGCTTAAAATTATTGGAGGATAAATATGATTATAAAGTCGTTTCTGTCTGCGTGGATGTTGGACAACCAGTAGAGGAAATAAAGGAAGTGGAAGAAAAAGCTAAAAATTTAGGTGTTTTAAAACACTACACTATTGATGCAAAAGAGGAGTTTGTTAAAGATTATATATTTAGAGCAATTAAAGCAAACGCAATGTATGAAGGTTATCCTCTATCAACGGCCTTAGCAAGACCACTAATTGCTTACAAAGTTGTTGAAATTGCCAAAGAAGTTGGAGCCGAGGCAGTTGCCCACGGATGCACTGGAAAAGGAAATGATCAATTTAGATTCGAAACAACTATCAGAATAAAAGCTCCAGATTTAAAGGTTGTTGCTCCAATAAGGGATTTAAACCTAACAAGAGTTGAGGAAATTGAATATGCAAAGGAAAAGGGTATTCCAATACCAACAGAAAGTAAGAAATACAGTATTGACGAAAACTTATGGGGAAGGAGTATAGAAGGTAGCGAATTGGAAGATCCGGATTTTATCCCTCCAGAGGAAATATATGCTTGGACTAAAAACCCATTGGAAGATAAAGAAGAAGAAATTGTAGAGATTGAATTTGAAAACGGAATTCCAGTGGCAATAAATGGAGAAAGATTAGATCCTGTTGAGTTGATAAAAAAGGCAAATGAGATTGCTGGAAGGCACGGTGTTGGTAGAATAGATATTATGGAGGATAGGATAGTTGGATTAAAATCAAGAGAAAACTACGAATGTCCTGGAGCAGTGTTATTAATAACAGCACATAAAGCTTTGGAACAGTTGGTCTTAACAAGAGACGAACTCAGATTTAAAGAAATTGTAGATAGCTTGTATGGAGAGCTTATCTATAAAGGTTTGTGGTTTGATCCATTAAGAGAGGATTTAGATGCTTTTATTGATAAAACCCAAGAGCGAGTGAGTGGAAAAGTCAAAGTTAAGTTATATGGAGGAAGTGCGAGGGTTGTTGGAAGAGAAAGCCCTTATGCTCTATATAGCAAAGAACTCGTCTCTTTCGATGAAAAAGAAATGGACCAAAAGGAAATTGCTGGCATGGTTAAGTATCACGGATTACAAGCAATGCTCTACGAATTGGTAAAGAAGAAAAATAAACAATAAATATAGATTAAAAAGTTAAAGGTTAATAGATTAAAAGTAAAAAAGAAAAAAATATCAATAACTTAACTCATCAACTCCACTTTTGAATTTAATTTTCCCATTTCACATAAGACCTCTCCAAGACCTTTTCCTATTCCATACCCTAAATCATAAGTTAATCCAAATAGCCCTCTATTTTCTTCTAAACCATACTCAACAATCTCAGGATTTGAGACATTAGCCAGTTGTTCTAATTTTTTTAAAGCAGTTTCTTCGGTTCCAACTTCATCAACTAATCCGACTTTTTTAGCATCCTCTCCGCTGTATATCTTTCCATCAGCTATTTTAAACGTATAATTTAAAGGCAAATGCCTATACTTTGCAACCCATTTAACAAAATCGATATAGGTTTCATTTATCATCTTTTGCAGATACTCTTTCTCCTCTTTGGTCATAGGCCTATATGGAGAGCCAATATCCTTATACTTTCCTGCTTTTATTGTAGTTACGTTTATACCGAGTTTTTTCATTAATCCATAGTAGTGTATTATATCCATCCTAACTCCAATACTTCCAACTATCGAATGTTTTTCAGCAACTATATAATTTGCAGGAACAGAAGCCATATATGCCCCAGAAGCATCTAAATCCTCAACATAAACAACCACTGGCTTTTTCCTGGCTAATTCTGCAACCTTCCTCGCTAATTTTTCGCTTGCTATAACTTCCCCTCCAGGAGAATTAACAATCAACAAAACTCCTTTAACTGAATTATCCTTTTCTAACTTGTCAAGCAAATTTATATAGTATCTTGCATCTTTTTTTTCTGATGGGAAAAGTCCATCTCCTTGACTGTAATCAAAATAGATTTCATTGCACAAATACACTTTTGCAATTTTATTTCCTCCAAACAGATCTACACTTTCTCCTGAAAAACTCAAGATAGCAAGCACTCCAACTGCAAGTAAGCAAACGAGCATTAAAAATAAGACAATGATCACAACATATATTTTTTTCATACTATCACTGAATTGAATGGTTTTGTATACTATCAAAATAATAGATTTGGTAGTATTAATAATTAGCCCTCAACATTTTTAATACGTAATGGTTAATATTAACACTCCTTTAATCTTTAACTGCCTTCTTTCTAAACTTCTCAAACAACTCAATGATCTTTTCATCTTTTTTAACCTTCTTCCTTGGTTTTTTAGCCAAATACTTTTTCCAACCTTCTCTCGGCCTAAATAGTGTAATAACATGCCCTACCACACTAACAACCTCTGCATCACACGCCTTAGCAAGCTTTTCAGCAATATCATATTTATCTTCATACAATAAAGCGGCTTTTCTTACTTTAACCTTTATTAAACCTCTCTCTTTTAGTTGTCTATCTACCTCTTTAACAACCTTCTCACTACCCTCTTTTCCAATCCAAACAACCGGTTCCAAATCATGAGCTTTACTTCTAAGCATCTTTTTCATTTTTCCAGTAAGTTTTCTCTTTTGTTCTTCCGTCATAAATATCACCAACTTTACTCAACCTATAAAAAACCAATAAAAAATATTACCTGTTTAAAATAAAAACTTAAATTATACAGTAGTTCTATTTTTTTAATATTTAATCTTTTTCCTGTCTTCTCCTTAAAATAAATTCCATAACTTTTTTGTGCAACTCAGCTATCATCTTCTTTTTATCCTCCATAAATATCACATCAGATGAGGCAGAAACAACCAAATTAAATGCAAATGGGGAAGGAGAAGGCAACTCTAAATAATAAATCTTCCTCTTCTTAATTTTTTCAAAATAGTCCAAGGCATTATCAATATCTAAACTATCCTCTAAAATCTCCCTCAACGTCTCTCTATATAAAGGATGATTAACCTCTTTACAGTATTTTAAAAGCATCTCAGCATTAAACTGTTGTCTATCAACGCTTATCTTCCTTTTCATATATCTTCTCAAAATCATAAAGCCCCTTGTAGCAACATGCCTAAATCTCCTCTTTAAAATTTCGCTCCTCTCTATACTTTCTTTCACATTTTTAACAATATCTAAGTTGAAGAGTTCTATTATATCATTCCTCTTTATCTTTCTATTTTTAGGCAGTATTAAAGCAAATCCATAATCATTTACCGAAAGTCGAACATTACATTTCTTTATTTTTGAAATATAATTGGCAAAAGCTCTTGCTAATGCCTCATTAGCTCTCCTCCCCGCTACAAAGTGGAATATATAGTATCTTCTCTTTTCCTCATCGAAATTCTCTATTAACACTTTTTCATCATCAGGCACTATTGCAAATTTGTTCTGCTCGTCCATATAATTTTTAATTGCTTTGGCTGTTTTTTCATCTATATTGTATTTCTCTTTAATATCTTCAATATCTGAAGATAAAACTTCCTTTCTAAATTTTTCAATATCTAAGGCCAAGTCATAAGCTAACGGCAACTGCTCAGAAAACCATGCTGGAATTGTTGGCTTTTCATCAAAGACCTCCTTAACTCTAATTTTATTTCCTCTACCTCCTAAGTATTTATATGTCTTTCCCCCCAAAACAAATATATCTCCCTTCATCAACTTTTCAGCAAACTCCTCCTCAACTTCTCCAACGTATTTGCCATCTGCTATAACATCAACCGCTGTCTCATCAGGAATAGTTCCAACGTTCATATAGTATATAGCCCTAACACTTTTTCCTCTCTTCCCAAATTTATTATCTTTAAGCCAAATTTTTGCATAGACGTTTTTTTCTTCAATTCCACCAGACAAATAATTTAAAACATCTAAAAAATCTTTTTTGCTTAAATCTTTATATGGATATGCCTTTTTAATTAGATTATATGCCTCATCCACGTCCCAAACCTTTTCCAATGCCATTCCAACCAAATGCTGAGACAAAACATCCAAACAGTTTTTTGGGATATAAACCCTATCAATCTTCCCAATTTTTGCATCATAAGCTAAAACAACATTTTCAACTAAATCATCCCTATCAAATGGGATTATAATCCCCTTACTTTTCTCATGCAATCTATGCCCACTCCTACCAATTCTTTGTAGAGCTCTTGAAACACTCTTTGGTGAGCCGAGGAGAATAACTAAGTCGATACTTCCAATATCCACGCCGAGTTCAAGTGATGTACTAGATATCACAGCTTTTAATTCTCCTTTTTTCAATTTCTCCTCAACTTCTAACCTATGCTCTCTGCTTAAAGATGAGTGGTGTGTCTCAACCTTATCAACTCCCAACTGCTTCAAATAAAATGCAACTCTCTCAGTAGCACTCCTTGTATTTGTAAATATTAAGGTTGTTTTATGCTCTTCTATGAGTTTTTTTAATAAACCATAGAGGTTTTTACTAATTTCCTCTGAAGGTGTGTAAATAAAATCATCAACTGGAGAGATAACCTTTATCTCAATCTCTTTTTTATAGCTAACATCTACAATATAGCAATCCCTCCCATTTCCAACTAAAAATTTGGCAACCTCAGTTAATGGGTAGATAGTTGCTGATAAACCAATTCTTATAAAATTGGCAATTCTATTCAACCTTTCTAAGGAAAGTGAGAGATGAACTCCTCTTTTATTTGTTAAAGCGTGAATTTCATCAACTATCACATATTTAATTCCACTCAATAACTGTGAGAACTTGGGAGAGTTTAAGGCAATAGCCAATGACTCTGGAGTAGTTATTAATATATGTGGCGGTTTTTTCAACATTCTTTGCTTTTGCGAGGTTGTTGTATCACTTGTTCTTACAGCAACTCTAATTTCATCTAACTCAACACCTAATTTTTTAGCAACCTCATAGATCTCTTTTAACGGCTCTTTTAAATTTCTCTCAATATCGTTATTTAAAGCCCTTAGTGGTGAGATATATAAAATATAGATTCTATCTTCCAATTTCTTTTCCAATGACAACTTTATTAACTCATTTATTCCTGCTAAAAAAGCTGATAACGTCTTTCCACTCCCAGTGGGGGAGCAAATTAAAACATTCTTCCCTTCATGGATCTCTTTAATTGCATATCTCTGCGGGGGAGTAAAGGTTTTATACTTTCTTTTAAACCATTCTTTAACTGGTTTCTCTAAAATTTCATAAATCTCTTCATCAGAATACTCCTTTTTTAAATATTTTATTTCTCCCATATCTCCTCACTTGTGTAAATGTTAAATTTCCCATTTCTTGCAAAGCCAATTAATAGGATGTTATTTTTTTCTGCTAAATTAATAGCTTTATCTGTTGGTGGGGATTTTGAGATAATAATATTTAAACCACTGTTTATGGCCTTTTTAACGATTTCATAGGGAATTCTTCCACTGCATTTTAATATTAACTCATTTAAGTTGTAATTGTTTAAGATAGCATAGCCGATAACTTTATCAACAGCGTTATATCTTCCAATGTCTTCAACAAAAATTATATTATTGCCTTTTAAATCAAATATTGAAGCCCAGTGAAAACTTCCTGTTATTTCCCAATATTTTGCCTTTATTTTATAAGAAATTATTTTCCTTAGAGTTTCAATATCTATTTTTATTTCTTTATTATTTTTATTACTTTTAATCTTGTTGATTTTTTCTCCAAAGATGTATATGTTGTTTTTATCAACTTCAACTTTATCAATTTTGTTTAAAAATCCTTCACTTATGGCAAAGCCAACAGCAAACTCATTTAAAAAATTTGGAGATAAAGAGAGGAATTTAACAAACTCTCCATTGATAAAAATGTTGTAGATTTCTTCAACTGCAATGCAATCTTCAACATCATAAAAATCTTTGCCATTGAACTTCTTTACTTTTATTTTTTTAATCATATAAATCCTCCTATTTAATAGTTCATGATAGTATTAAATGTAGGAAGCATTAAATCGTATAAATAATGATACAAAATCAGATTTATTAATATCATTTAGTCAAATATTATATTAACTTGTTATTTTTCTATATATTTTCTCAGTAAGTTTGAATGGTGAAATTATGATAAAACTCCTATACGAAGGGATTTTAATCAGAGAGGGAGGAATAATTAAGAAAGCATCTTCCTCATCAACGTTAATTATTACAGACAATAACAGGATAATTGTTGATACTTCAACAAAAGATATGAAAAATATCATTATTAAAGGTTTATCTGAACTAAATCTATCTCCTAAAGATATAGATGTTGTTATAAATACACATCTTCACTACGATCATATAGAAAACAACTCAATATTTAAAAACGCTACTTTCTATGCCTCTCCAAAAGAGTTCGGATTTAATGATAACTTTGAAGATTTCAAAAAGTTTAAAGATAAAGAGATTAAGATTATTGAAACTCCGGGGCATACTTACGGTAGTATATCGGTTATCTATAAAGATTATATTGTTGTAGGAGATGCATCTCCTTTAAAAAATAATATATTAAATATGATTCCTCCAAAATTAAATATAGATGAAAAATTAGCGTTAGAGAGTTTAAAGAAAATTAGAGAGTTAAGAAAAAATGTTATTACTGGACATGAGGGAATTGTTTATAAAGAGGAATTGTTATGAACTAAATTAAACAAATGTAATCAACAATTAGGCATCTAAATCTTATTATCTTTTTTAAATTTAAATTTATTTAAAATAATTCTATAAATAGCCCGTATTATTAAACCAATCAATACCCATCCATACATAGATAGCGGAATGATTATAAAAGGACTATAATAATAACTACCATCCATATTTTTAGGAACAAACAATTTAACATAAATAAATAAAGGCAGTGCCAAGATATTAAATAACCAATTTGGAATCTCAAATTGTAAGAATGGAACTATTAATCCAAATATTACCAAAAATAACAAAAATTTATCTTTTCTAAAAATATGTAGTGTAGTTAAAATTATTCCTAAAAGTAAGAACAATTTTAATATATAAAATAATAACTCCAGATTTACAAATTGATTTACAAATTGTAGAATTAATGCTATAAAACACAATATGGATAAAATTAAAAATGACTTATCTTTTTTAATATTCCAATATAAAAGAAAAAATATTATTAAAGAATCCAATATGCTCCCCATATTTAGTTAAGGATTATAATCAAGAATTACAGATTATCTCTTTATCTTAACTTTTTAATATTTAAACCTTACCAAGTAGTGTTTTAATCTGAAACAATTGAAAACAATTTGGTAAATTATAAAAAAAGAGGTATTAAACTTCTTAATAAAATAAAAACCCAAAAAAATAAAAAGATTAAAGCTCTCCCATCATCTTTGGAAACGCCTCATAATATCTTTTTTTCAGGGTATTAACATCTACATCAATAATATTTTTTCCATTAACTTTTATTTTTAACCTATCTTCGCTGACTTTCCCAATTATGTGAGCAGAGCTTAACTTATTTAATACTTTATCTTTATTCTCCTCTCTAACTGCTAAAATTATTCTTCCAGAGGTTTCTGAGAATAATAAAACATCTTCTCTTAAATTATTTTTATTATAGGAAGTTAAATCCACATCTAAGCCAATGTTATTTAAAACTGCCATTTTAGCCAAAGCTACTGCCAAACCTCCTCTCGAGCAATCCACTGCCTCACTAACCAAACCCTCTTTTATGATCTCTCTAATTTCTTTATAGATCCTCTTCTCTTTTTCTAAATCAACTCTTGGAACTCTTCCCTCTTCGGTATTGTGTATAACTTTATAGTATTCACTTCCACCCATCTCATCCCTTGTTTCATTTGCAATTATTAATACATCTCCATCTTTAATTTTATTGTCTAAAACTCCCGGAACTTTTTCAACATCCTCGACCTTACCCAACACAAATATCGCAGGAGTTGGGTTTATTGGAAATTCCTTGCCCTCAATAACTGTTTCATTGTATAAACTTACATTTCCTCCAACAACCGGAATCTCGAAAAATTCAGCAGCATCTGCTAAGCCCTTTATGCACTCTGCCAACTGCCAAAACCTCTCTGCCCTCTCAGGATTTCCAAAGTTTAAGTTATCGAGCATAGCCATTGGTTCAGCTCCAACTGTTGCCAAATTTCGCACTGCCTCAGCAACAGCATTTAAAGCCCCTACATAAGGGTTTAGTTTGCAGTATCTTGAATTACAATCGGTTGTTAAGGCAATACCAGTAGGATATGTTTCAAGTATTCTTAAAACAGCTGCATCTTTTCCTGGTTTTATGATAGTTCTTATTTGAACCTCATGGTCGTACTGCTGATAAATCCATTCTTTTGAGCAAATATTTGGACTTTCTAAGAGTTTTAATAACACAGCATTTAAATCCTCTGGCATTTTTATCTTATCTTTATCATCTTCTTTTTCTTTTAAATCCTCTTTTGCTTCTCTATCATATAAAGGAGCTTCACATAATAAGTCAAGTGGCAAATTAACAACTTCTTCTCCGTTATATTTTGCAATAATTCTTTTCTCTTTAATTGTTTTTCCAATAACTGAGACAGGCAGCTCATATTTTTTAAATATCTCGATTATCTCTTCCTCACTTCCCGATTCAACAGCTAACAACATCCTCTCCTGACTTTCAGAGATCATTATCTCATATGGAGTTAGTGGCTCTCTCAACACAACATTTTCTAAGTAAAGCTCACAACCAACTCCTCCGCCATAACACATTTCAGATGAAGCTCCCGAAAGCCCTGCAGCTCCCAAATCCTTCATTGCCTTAACTTTGCCTGTTTTTACTGCCTCTAAAACAGCGTCAATTAAACATTTTTCAGAGAACGCATCTCCAACTTGGACACTTGGCCTTTCTTCCTCACTTTCCTCAGTTAGGTCTTTTGATGCAAATGAAGCTCCGCCTATTCCATCCCTTCCTGTTGATCCAACCAATATTAAAGATAGACCTGGCTCTTTTGCCTTACCTGTTATTATTTCATTCTCCTTAACTAAGCCGACACATACAACATTAACCAAGTTGTTATAATCAAAAGAACTATCAAACTCACATTCTCCTCCAACCGTTGGAACTCCAATCCTATTTCCATAGTCCCCAATTCCTCTCACAACTCCATCAATTAACCATCTAACTTTATCTCCTTCTTTTCCAAATATGTCTCCAAATCTTAGAGGATCTAATAATGCAATTGGCTTAGCCCCCATTGACAAGACATCTCTAACGATCCCTCCAACTCCTGTGGCTGCTCCGTTGTAGGGATCTATATACGAGGGATGATTATGGCTTTCCATTGCAATTGCTAAGCAAATATCGTCTTTTAACCTAATTATGGCAGCATCATCTCCAATTCCAATAACAATATTTTTTGATGTTTTTTCATTTACTGTTTTAGCAAACATTCTTAAGAGTTTTTTTGATGTTCTGTAAGCACAGTGCTCACTCCATAAGTTTTCAAACATTGCTAACTCTATATTGTTTAATTTCCTTCCTAAGGTATTTTCTATATATTTTATATCGTTCTCGTCCATAATTACACCTTATTAGATTTTTAAATTAGATTAAATTAAAATTAAAATTTAAGTTTTAAGTTAAAATTAAAAAGAGTATTGAGTTAATATAAATTTTTTGGTAGCATGAATTTATTTACCTACATTTAAAATTGAGTTAAATTTTTTGTATATGCTTTGATATTCTCACTATCACTATATATAAAAAAATAAAAAACATACATGAAAAATAGAAAAATAAAAGATAAAGATGACAATCAAATAAATATTTAAAATATCAAATGAATTATTCGCTAAGTATCTCCTCTTCTTTAAAGAATAACTTTATTTCTCTTTCGGCACTTTCTTTTGAGTCGGATGCATGAATAACGTTTTCAGGAGTTTTTGTAGCGAAATCTCCTCTTATAGTTCCAGGTTCTGCTTCAATAGGGTTTGTTCTGCCGATCATTTTTCTTACAACAGATATTGCCTCCTCCCCCTCAATAACCATAGCAACGATTCTTCCGGAAGTCATGAAATTTATTAGTTTTTCGTAAAATTCTTTCCCTTTATGCTCTTCATAGTATTTTTCTGCCATTTCTCTGTTCAATTTTATCATCTTCATTGCAACAATTTCAAGCCCTTTATCCTCGAATCTCTCAATAATTTTTCCCACTAACTTCCTTTTTACTGCGTCTGGTTTTAAAGCTACGAAGGTTCTTTCTTTCATTTTCTCACGTTGGATTATTATCAATTTTACAATATCTAATTTATATTTAATATTTAATTTTATATTAATAAAGTTTTTTAGATTTCGTTTTTAATATTTTCGCTAATGAGGTATTAAAAACGATAATAGATAATTAAAATAAAATCATCTCGAAAATCTTAAATATTATTTATTTCATAAAAAGTGAATTGCTACAATTTTTTGAGGTGATACCATTAAAAAAACAGTAGCCCTTCTGTTGGGGGCGATTCTGGTTTCAGCAATCTTTTTAGCCGGTTGCACGCAAAGTCAGGAGTCAAACAATACGATTAAAGTGGGATTACTCGTTGATCTCTCAGGTAGTTTAGCAACCTATGGAAACAATGAAAAGCATATTTGTGAAATTGCCGAAGAAAATATAAACAACTACTTCAAAGAGAAGGGGATTCCGTATAAAGTTGAACTTTATGTTGAAGATACAAAGGCAGATCCAAATATTTGTCTTCAAAAAGTCCAGGCACTCCACGCTCAGGGAATAAACTTCTTTTTAGGTCCTATGGCAAGCGGAGAAGTTAAGAACATCAAGGGATTTGTAAATTCAAACAACCTTGTTATAATCTCTCCAAGTTCAACAGCTCCTCCTCAAATGCTTGGATTCACAAGTCCAGAACAGAAAAAATACGTATTTAGATTCGTTCCAACAGACAACTTCCAAGGAAATGCTATTGGGGACTTGGCTAAACAACTCGGTTTAAGAAATGTGGTTGTAATATATAGGGATGATGCATGGGGAGATGGTTTAGAAAAAGCAACCATAGAAAAGTTAAAGAAAAATGGTGTAAATGTTGTTGCCGAAATCCCATACGATCCTAATATCGGGGATTGGAGCCCAATAATCCAAACAGCCACAAATAAAATCACTGGAAAAGGAAATGACACTGGAATAATATTTATTGGTTATGAGGAAGTTGCAACTTTGTTATCTCAGATGGATGAAAACTCTCCACTGTTAAATCATATCTGGATTGGATGTGATGGAACAGCAAATAGTAAGAAGGTTATTGAAGAAGCAAAAGATAAAGCAGAGAAAGTTAAACTATATTCAACAATGTTCCAGTCAGAAACAAGCGAAGCTGAAAAGTTAAAAGAAGAATTTAAAAAGAGGGGCTATGGAGAGCCAGATCAATATGCTTTAAACGTTTATGATGCATTTTGGGTTGGGGCTATTTCCTACGCTCAGATGTTGAACGAGACGGGAGGAAAATACAACGCAGATCTCTTATCAAAACTGATAAAAGAAAACACTATTAAATATTCAGAAGGACAGTTTGGAGTTAAACCTGTTACTGGTTATATAAAACTGAACGAGTGGAACGATAGGGCAAGCGGAAACTATGGAATCTTTGCTGTAACAAAAGATGGATGGAAGTTAGTTGGGATATGGGATTCAAGAACCGGAAACATCACGTGGAAAGAATAAAAACAAAATTCATTTATTTATTCTCTAATTTCATCTATTAGCTATTTATTCTATCTTTTAATTAATTTTTATTTAATTGGTTGAGTTTCGGATTAATTTTTATTATTAATTTTTATTAAGATATTTTTATTAAAACCATAATTTAATCAATTTAATCTAATAGATCTGTTAGATTTATTAACTTGAAAAGTTGATTCCATAATTAAGCGAAAACTTTTAATATATATTAAAAGTATAGTATAGTCGGAAAATACCTTCCTCCACTAAAGAGGTGAGAACGTGAAAAAGACATGGATAATTTTGCTCTCACTACTTTTGGTTTCATCAATCTTTTTAGCCGGTTGCACTGAAAAATCAGGCACAACGAACACTTCAACTACAACAACAAGCGAACCAACCCAAAATGAAAAAGTAATAAAAGTTGGAGTTTTAACAGATCTCTCTGGACCTCTGTCATCTGACGGAACAGACATTGCAAATACTCTAAAAGTGGCTCAGAAAGATATAAACAACTACTTTAAAGAGAGAGGAATTCCATACTCAATTAAAGTTTACATTGAAGATACCCAAAGCAATCCTTCAATCTGTTTACAGAAGGTTCAATCCTTCAATGCAATGGGTATAAACTTAATTATTGGCCCTACATCAAGTGCAGAAGTTAAAAACATAAAGGACTATATTAACTCCAATGGAATGATCATAATCTCTCCAAGTTCAACAGCTCCTCCTCAAATGCTTGGATTCACAAGTCCAGAACAGAAAAAATACGTATTTAGATTCGTTCCAACAGACAACTTCCAAGCAAAAGCAATTGCTGGAGAGATAAAAGACATGGGAATAAAGAACGTGGTTGTTATATACAGAGGAGATGCATGGGGTAGAGGTTTAGAAACCGCAGCAGTCCAAAATCTGAAAAAAGAGGGAATAAATGTAATAGGAGAAGTTGAATATCCAAGTACACCAGAGCCATCAGATTGGAGCCCATACATACAGATGCTTGAAAATAAAATATCTGGAAAAGATCCAAAAACAACCGCAGTTTTAGCAATTGGGTTTGATGAAATTGCAACCTTGTTATCTCAAATAAGCGACAATTCTCCGTTATTAAACGTTAAATGGTTTGGATCCGATGGAATTGTAGATAGTGAGAAGGTCGTTAGTGAAGCAAAAGACAAGGCAGAGAAAGTTGGATTATATTCAACAGAGTTTTATGGAGTAAGTGATGAGGCAAAAAAATTGGCAGAGGAATACGAAAAAATGGGATATGGTAAAAGACCAAGACAATACGCTTTAATTGCTTACGATTCCATCTGGGTTGGGGCTATTTCCTACGCTCAGATGTTGAACGAGACGGGAGGAAAATACAACGCAGATCTCTTATCAAAACTGATAAAAGAAAACACTATTAAATATTCAGAAGGACAGTTCGGAGTTAAACCCGTTACTGGAGATATATACTTAAATGAATGGAACGATAGGGCAAGCGGAAACTACGGAATTCACGCAGTAACAAAAGATGGATGGAAGTTAGTTGGGATATGGGACTATAAAACTGGGCAGATAAAGTGGTTAAAATAACCCAATCCCAAAACTTTAAATAACTCTTTTTAAAACTTTTAAATGAGTTTTTTGTTTAACTATATTTTTGAAATGGTTGGAGATTTATCATTTTTTTGAGGGATAATATGGAGATTTTGAGAACAGAGAATATTGTAAAATATTTTGGGGAATTTAAGGCGTTAGATGGCGTCTCAATAAGTGTGAATAAGGGAGATATAACTTTGGTTATAGGGCCGAATGGAAGTGGTAAGTCAACACTGATCAATGTAATTACAGGATTTTTAAAGGCGGATGAGGGAAAGGTTTACTTTGAAAATAAGGATATAACAAACAAAGAACCGGAGGAACTTTATCACTATGGATTAGTTAGAACCTTCCAAACACCCCAACCCCTTAAAGAGATGACCGTCTTGGAAAACCTTCTTATAGGAGATATAAACCCCGGAGAAAATCCAACAACTGCTTTATTTTATAAAAAATGGATTCCAAAAGAGGAGGAAATGGTAGAGAAGGCCTTCAAGATATTGGAGTTTTTGAAATTATCTCATCTCTATGATAGAAAAGCAGGAGAATTAAGTGGAGGGCAGATGAAACTTGTTGAGATTGGGAGGGCTTTAATGACCAATCCTAAAATGATCGTTATGGATGAGCCAATAGCAGGGGTTGCCCCGGGCTTAGCTCACGATATATTTAACCACGTCCTTGAATTGAAGGCAAGAGGAATAACGTTTTTGATTGTTGAGCATAGATTAGATATTGTTTTAAAATATATTGATCATTTATACGTTATGTTTAATGGACAGATCATTGCAGAAGGTAGAGGAGAAGAGGAGATCAAAAAAGTTCTCTCAGATCCTAAGGTTGTTGAGATCTACATTGGTGAGTAATAACTGTTTAAATTATGATTATTTATGAGTATGATTATGATTATAAAAATTATTTAAATTTGGAATTTTGGATTAATTTATTTCCGTTTTAATAAATTTTGAACACATTAAACAAGATAGATCATCTAAACATGGTGATAAGGATGATAAAAATAAAAAATTTAAATGCAGGATACGGAAAATTGCAGATATTATTTGATATAAACGCAAAAGTAGAAAAAGGAAAAATAACAACCGTCGTCGGGCCGAATGGAAGTGGGAAATCAACATTTCTAAAAACCCTGTTTGGATTAACCAAAATATACTCAGGAGAGATAATCTTTAACAACAAAAATATTGCTCATGTTCCTCCACACCAAAAAGCAAGGATGAAAATTGCCTATTTACCACAAACAAATAATGTCTTTGCAGATCTAACAGTTGAGGAAAATCTAAAAATTGCCGGCTATGTTTTAGATAAGGATAAAGTAAAAGAAAGAATAGAAATTGCTTTAAATATATTTCCTGAGCTTAAAAATATTTTAAAAAGAAAAGCTGGAACGTTAAGTGGAGGACAAAGGCAATTTTTAGCCATGGGAATGGCATTAGTGAGAGATGCTGAGGTTTTGATGTTGGATGAGCCAACTGCACAACTCTCTCCAAAACTTGCAGAAGTGATATTTGGAAAAATCGTTGAGATGAGGGATGAGTTTGGCCTTACAATTTTACTTGTTGAACAGAATGCAAAGAGGGCATTAGAGATCAGCGACAATGGATATATGTTTGTTAGTGGAAAAGTGGCCTTTGAAGGAACAGCTGAAGAACTCTTAAACCATGAAAAGTTCAAAGAATATTCATTAGGAATAACTGCTCTTTAATTAAAACCAAATTAGATTAAAAATTAGGGGGTTAAAATTATAGTTAAGGTTAACTCAAATATATAAATTAACTTTAAATTAAAAACTCCTAAAAACTGATTCTGTCGGGTGAGAAGCATGATCATAGAAGGAGCGATTATCTACTCCAATCTTCTGGTTTTATTGGCTCTTGGTTTAACTCTAACCTATATAACCACAAACGTTCCAAACTTTGCTCAGGGAAGTTATGCGATAGTTGGAAGTTATGTGGCATTAACACTATTAAAACTATTTGGGATATGTCCATACTTATCGCTACCTGTTTTGTTTATTGTTGGAGCAATTGTTGGTTTACTAACCTACTTATCTTTAAAACCTCTTATAAAAAGAAACGCATCTGTTGAGATGTTGATGATTGCAACTTTGGCTATTGATTTAATATTACTTGGAGTTATCGGGGCATATTCCGAAGTTCTAAGTCAAATTGTTGGTTCCACACAGGCAAAATTTGTCTTTGCTAATTTGGATTTTTCAATTTTTGGATTTAGAGGGATACTATTTGTGTCAACGTTAGTTGTTATTCTCTTACTTTTTGGACTGTATCTCCTCCTCTATAAAACAAAGTTTGGTATTGCATTGAGGGCATCGATGGAAAATCCTTCACTGGCTCAAACCATGGGAATCGATGTAGAAAAAACAAGATTATTTTCTTGGATACTATCAGGAGCATTAGCAGGAGTTGCAGGAGGACTTTTACCTTTTATGCAAGAAATAGTTCCAGCGACAGGAGACCTTATCATAATCTCAATATTCGCTGCGAGTATAGTTGGTGGGCTTAGGCATATAAGCGGAGCTCTAATAGGGGGATACATAATTGGAATATCCGAGAGCTTGATAACATATTATTTAGCAATGGCATTCGGAGCTGGATTCTTAGTTTACGGAAAAGTTGTTTCGCTAATAATAATGATCGCAACCTTGTTAATTGCTCCATATGGAATTACAGGCGTAGATTGGAAAAAAGTAAGAAAAAGATTATTCTCCCAGTAGTTATAATCAATATCAATAATTATTAATAAATATAAAATAAAATTAAACTAAATTCAACAAAAAGAGGTGAAAATTATGAGTTTTGACATCATCTCAATGATCCTCCTTTGGTTTGGGCTTTACTATATTGTCTCGTTATCTTTAAATATGGAATTTGGATATGCAGGAATTCCAAACTTTGGTAAAGCCCTCTCTGTTTTAGTGGGAGCGATCGCTGTGGGGGGAATTTTAGATCGACTTTTAATGTTATATTTTAAAATAAATGGAGATTTTATCACAGGAAGCACGTATGCAACATCAGCCATAAACACCATAATCGCTTCCCATCCGATCGTAGGGATAGGAATACTTATCTTAGCCATTATCTTAGCATCAATACTTGGGCTTATTGTTGGAGCAATATTTATTCTTCCAAGTGCCAAATTAAAAGAGGATTATTTGGGTATAACACTACTCGCAATAAGTGAGGCAGTATTTTTAATCTGCACATACAACTTGAATATAATTGGTGGTTATTATGGTATCTCAACCCCCGATATTTTAGCATTTGTATCTGGAGAGTATAGGGGCTGGGCGTTTGCAGGAATCGTTTTAATAATTGCGTTTTTGGTATTCCTATTCTTTGAAAGGTTGTTAAATACTCCATTTGGAAGGGTTTTAAGGGCAATGAGAGAAAATGAAAATACAGTAAGGGCATTTGGAAGAAATATAATGATGTTAAGAATAAAAACAATGGCAATCGGATCCGCAATAGGTGCAATAGCGGGTGTTCTTTACTCTCTATATACAGTTAACATTATTGCAAATGCATTTACAAGAGTGGACTGGACATTCTTTCCTTTTTTAATGGTTTTACTTGGAGGAAAGGGAAATAACAAAGGAGTGGCATTAGGGGTTCTATGTTATGTTGTTATTAAGGTGCTGTTAGATATTTACAAATATAATATAAAATATGCCTTAAATATTCCATTCGAGCCCGTATGGTTGTCCTATATGCTCTTTGGGGTATTAATGCTCCTCATCCTATACTACAAACCATCCGGATTGATTCCAGAGAAACCAATATTAACTCCACCAATGAAAAAGAAAATCGCAGAAATTAAACAATAATTCCCACTCCTTTCATTTGTTCAAGGACTGAAATTTTGAAGGTCAACACATTAAAATATAATAAAATTAAAATATAAAAGTATGAATAATACACTCTAAATATATAATAAAACACAGTCGAAAGAATATATTTTGTATATTCTGTTTTACTTATAAATAATAACTTCCAAAAAACTTCAAAACAACTTTTTTATAATAAACCTTTTAATTAAATAATCATCCAATTTTATGATCCTTTTTTAAACTGAGGTGAGATAGTGATAATACGCGGAAGAGTTCATAAATTTGGAGATGACGTTGACACTGATGCAATAATCCCAGGACCTTATTTAAGAACAACAGATCCCTACGAATTAGCGAGATATTGTATGTTTGGGATTGATGAGGAGTTCTCAAAAAAAGTTAAAGAAGGAGATGTTATTGTCGCGGGAGAAAATTTTGGTTGTGGTTCAAGTAGAGAACAGGCGGTTATAGCAATAAAGTATTGTGGCATTAAAGCAGTTATAGCAAAAAGTTTTGCAAGGATATTTTATAGAAATGCGATAAATGTTTCATTAATTCCGATCATTGCAGATACTGACGAATTAGAAGACGGAGATATTGTTGAAATCGACTTAGATAATGAAGAAATAAGGATCTTAAATAAAAACAAGACAATAAAATGCAAAACTCCTAAAGGCATAGAAAAAGAAATTCTAAAAGCAGGAGGGCTGATAAATTATTTAAAAACAAAGGCAGGAAAGAAAAAGTAAAAGAGCGTGAAAACATGACAGCGATGATGTTAGAACTGAATGGACTTCATGCAGGGTTGAGATTTTCTTCAGCCCATATCGTCTTTGGACATCCAAGTTGTGGGGTAATACACGGACACTCGTATTATGTAGACGTGAGAATATTTGGAGAAAGATGCGGAGAATTTAATTTTGTATGTGATTTTAAGACAATTAAAACAGTCGTAAAAGAGATATGTGAAAAATTAGATCACAAACTCATCCTTCCAAAAAACCACGAAAAAGTTTACTATGAATTAAAAGATAAAACCCTATACTTTAAATATGAGTTTAAAGAATACACTATTCCTGTTGAGGATGTTATCCTTTTACCTATTCCTTCCACAACTGCTGAGGACTTAGCCAAGTATTTTACCAATGAAATTTCAAAAAAATTAAAAGACCTCGGTTTTTCAAATATTATCTGGATAGAGGTCTCTATCAACGAAGGAATAGGGCAAGGTGCCTGTTATAGGAAACATCTAAAAGAGGTGAGATGATGAAAAATATTTTAGAGAAAGTTAGGGCGAGATCAGAAATTCCAGTTTACGAAAAATCAATTGAAAATGTATTATCTTCAATATTAACAAGTGAAGATTTCTGGAAAATTGTAGATCTCAGTGAAGAACCCCTACCTCTCGTTTCTGACATAATTAGGGTGCTGGAAGAAGAAGGGATTGTAAGTATCGATGAAGGAATAAAATTAACTGAAAAAGGAAACAATCTTGTAAAGGAATATGGAATTGGAAAAAGAGAAGAAAACATCTGTGAATGTTGCGAGGGCAGAGGGGTTTCTTTAAAAAATTACCAAGATATACTTGAAAAGTTTAAAGAGATCGTTAAAAACAGGCCACTACCAAAACACGAATACGATCAAGGGTTTGTAACTGCTGAATGCACCATCTCAAGAATTGCATTGATGAATTCAAGAGGAGATCTGTTTAATAAAGATGTTCTCGTTTTAGGAGATGATGATCTAACAAGCATTGCTTTGATGCTTTCAAAACTTCCTAAAAAGATTGTTGTTGTGGATATTGATGATAGATTAATATACTTTATAAAAGAAGTTGCTAAACAGCTAAACTATGAAAACATAGAGGTTATAACATTAGATTTAAGAAAACCACTTCCGGATAAATACAGCAAGGCATTTGACACATTTATAACAGATCCTCCAGAAACCGTATATGCGATAAAAACATTTATAGGTAGGGGGATTTCTGCACTAAAAGGAGAAAGAAGGGCTGGCTACTTTGGAATCACAAGAAGAGAGAGTTCATTAGACAAATGGAGAGAAATTCAGAGAACTTTAATAAACGAGTTTAATGTGGTTATAACAGATATAATAAGAAATTTCAATCATTACGTAAATTGGGGCTATGAAGAAGAGACAAGAGCATGGGATCTCTCCCCAATAAAGAAAAAACCAGAGGATATTTGGTATAAATCATACATGTTCAGAATAGAAACACTCAAAGACAGTAGAGGTTTTGAAGAAGAGGTAGAGATTGGAGATGAACTATACAACGATGCTGAGAGTTCTACAACATAAAACATCTACTATTTTTTATTAATTTATTTTAATTCAATTTCTTTCTTATTTTCTATTTTTTTATTTCCACTTGTTTTTATCGTCTCTTTTATATCTTCTCTATTTTGTTATTTATTTATTAAATTTTACTTCGAAATCTTTCAACATTCGATAAAAAGAACTTTAAAAAAATTTAAAAACATCAGAAAATAAGATCTTAATTAGGTAATTATCTCTCCAAACGATTCAAAAAAGGAGGTATAAAAATGAAAAAAGTCGTATCTACCATTATATTTTTGTTGTTATTGACTTTTGGAGTTGGTTTAGCATATCATAAGTACAGTGAAGCATACACTCATAAACTCAAACCCATAATGCCAAATAAAACAAATAATAATGAAAATAACAAAAATGAGACAATAAACGCAATCAATAACACAAAAGATAAAGTTTTCATCTCAGCCAAGACATACCAAAAGATCCTCGGCGTGGGAATTGATGTTGACTGGATGTCATTTCCAAGAGTGCATAGATATTATTTCTACTGGCGTTCAAAAGGAGTTTCTGTTCCAAAATATTTTAAAGAAGAGGGCTTTTCCAACGTTAGGATTAGAGTTAGTCAAGACGTCATTTCAAATAAAACCGCACTAACTCAGCTAAAAGAGATCGTTAACGACTGTCTTAAAGTAGGCCTCATTCCGATAATAACATACACAGCCCCAGAACTTAGAAACAATCCAACAAGTAGAGAAGCCCAAGACCACTTTGTAATATGGTGGAAAACCGTGGCAGAGTGTTTTAAAGGTAGTTCTTACTTGCTATCTTACGATCTTCTAATCGAATCAAGCGGAAAAATAAAAGATCATCCAGAGGTATTAAATGAAGTTTATAACAGAACAATATCTGAAATAAGAGAAATAGATCCAAAGCGGATTATTATAATAACTCCCGCTCATGTTTCTAAACCATCTTATTTAAAATATTTAAACATATCTAATGATGGGTATCTTCTTGCAGAGTGGCATATCTATGCTGGAGGGCCAAAGCATGGTATGTATAATGCAACATACATAAATGAATCAATAGAATTAGCATTAAATTGGTCTAACAAAACCAAAATTCCAACATGGGTGGGAGCTTGGAGACCATACTGGATTTCTAAAAAAGATAAAGAGATTCAATCATCGATAGATGAGGACATTAAATTTTCAAAATTTATGGTGCAGTCCCTACAAAATGCAGGAATTCCATATGATATTAATGCAGACAGCGGATTCTTTAATATAGAAAATCTATCTTGGATTAAAGATAGGGAGATTATCTTAAACATTATACTCGAAAAGGAAAATTAGAATGTAAATTTCTCAAATTTTTTAAACTCCATTTGAATTTATTGAATTTGAGAGATAGTAGATATACTTTCTTCCATTAAATTTTTCTTTTATCAATCCACAGAATATTAACTTGTGCAGTTCTTCATAAAACTCTTTTGGAGATATTCCTCTTTCTCTTGCAATTTCTAAAAACTTTCCTTTTCCAGTGATCTTTCTATACTCTCTTAAAATATCCACCAACCTGCTCCTAATCTCAAAGTCAATATCTTTTAAGATTTTGTGTATCTTCTTTTTAACATCGTCGTTTTCTTTTAAATATTTTATATTTTCCCGTGGGGCGTAGAGGGCAATATTCCACAGTTGGATCTCAGCCATTTTCAAACTTTTTGCTATTGGAGAAACCTCATCCAATCTTCTAACTTCCTCCTTAGAAACAATATAAACATTATGCTCCTCCATCTTTGGAATTGGGCAAATATCTAAAAACACATCACAACCAAAATCATTATAAAATTTTTCTTCCAATTGTAGAACTTGATTTTCATCTAAATTGGCAAATATCCACCTTTCCACAGGAGTTAAATCAGAATAACCGTAAGTTATTAGATTTTTATACAGATCTCTTTTATCTATCTTTTCCATTAAGTAGTTCTCCGACATCCTAAGAAAAGAGACAAGAGAAATATCATCCATAATTGATAACTCTTCAACATCCAAATTTTTTTCTAAGATCTCTTTCATAACTGCTCTCTTCATCATCGTATCGGCAATCCTTACCGTAGGATGCATGTAAACGGCAGAATACATCTGATGCCTTGCCACCAACAACGACTCAATTGCCTGAATCCCCTTCTTTAACACCCCAATCTTAAACTTATTAAAACTTTTAAAAGTCGTTAACCCCCTTAAAATCCTTGGTAAATCGATCATTCCATAGGCAGTTCCGGTATGATAACTATCTCTCAACAGATAATCCATCCTATCTGCATCAACATCCCCAGATATTATTTTTCCTTCCAAATTTTTTTTATTTAATGTTTTAATTACCTCACTACTTGAAAAATTAACGAGATCCATCTTTTTTATCTTTCTTTTTCCATGATGTTCATGATCGTATCCAAACACCTCTAAGGTATGAGAAAAAGGTGGATGTCCAATATCGTGAAGTAGAGCAGATATTCTTGCAAGTTTTTTGTCTGCATTAATTTTTTCTGCTATTTTAGAGGCAATAAACATAGTCCCTAAAGAATGCTCAAACCTTGTATGATTGGCAGAGGGGTAAACCAAGTATGTTAAACCTGTCTGTTTTATGTTTCTTAATCGTTGAATTTCACGACTATCTATAACTTCCAACTCGTAATCTTCCAAGTAAATGTCCTTATGGATAGAATCCCTGATAACCTTCTTCATCTTCTCCAACCTACATTAGTTGTTATCAAATATATGTTTAATCTTATTTATTAATTTAACTATGTGATTATAGCAAATTACATCTTCCTTCTTATTTTTTTATTTTTTCAGAAAATTTAAAAAAAATTAAATTAAAAAACTCTCCGCTGAACAGTTATAATTAAAAGATATTTATACCTTGCCCTCCTTCAAAATTTAATAAAAACTCCATTTCAAAGAATTTAAATTTATAATTAAAGTATATAAGGGTAAAGATAATAAAGATAAAGAAAAACAAATATAGTAAAAAATAAAAAATAAAATGATAGAATAATGATCAAATAAAAAATCATTTCAAAATCTTAAAAACTTAAAAACGCCCTAATGATGAAAGTTACCCCCACTGACCTTAATCGGGATGAAGAAATCGGCACTGGCTGAGGGGCATTTTTTATTTTTTTATGATTCTTTTTATTTTATTTTTTTAATTTTTAATCTTTTCACTATCACATTTATAACAGCATATTTTGTGTTTATTCCATATATTTTTATTTCTTTTTCTTTCTTGATAATGATAATATCTTTAATAAGATGTTGATTTATTAACCTTCTATTAATTATTAAGTTATAATAAGTTATAATCTGCCTATAAACAATCCATTCAACTAAAATTTATAAAAATTTAAATTTGTGAATTATATATAAATTCCACAAATACGCGAAAGGGATAACTCATGCTAATCGATGAGATAATAAAAATACTACAAAACAAGAACAAATTTTTAAACACAGCCCTACTGACTAAAAGCAATAAAAACAAGTTATACTATGCTGTAAAACAACCAGATGGTAATATAAAAGTAGTTTTACCTTTTTTCTTCCAAAATGAAAAGTTTTTAAAACTTAAAGAGTATAGTGATGGAATAGAGGGAGCTACACAAAGAGTGATAGAGGAAATAAAAAAAGAGATGATCAAAAAGAAACGATTCCTTCCATTGGCAGGATACTTTGGTAGAATATATAAAGCGTTATATGAACCCCTAACCGTAGTAAACTGCGACCTAAATATAGGATACGATCTTTGGAAGGTAGATAAATACAACTACATAAAAGATGATAAAATAGACCTAATGCTTAGAATGATATTTAAAGAAAAAGAGCCATCAGAGATCGTTGACAGAATTAACGAACTTTGCAATGATCTAAATGCATTCATTAAAAAAATAGAGATAGACACCCTAATAGAAGAAGCTAAAAATATCATAAACCAAAAATATCTAAGAGATAAATTAGACGACCTCAATTTAGTTTGTTTTATTGCAAATAATTCAAAACCAGCAAGAAAATACACAGAAGTAAGAAGGCATTATAGAATAGCAGGACCTAAAGAAGTTAACATACCATTTGAATGTCCAAAAGAACTCGAACCAATAGAAGTGGAGTTAAAATTTGGAAAAAAAGTAGAAGGACTTGGAATAAAACGAAAAGAGATATTTATAATCACTGGAAGAAATGCACAAGGAAAAACAACACTACTACAAGCGATAGATAGCGGAAGAGACGATCATTTAATAGGAGATGGAAGAGAATTTATAATAACAACAAAAAGTTTATCAAAAGCATCAACTGGAAGTATGGAAATGAGCGGGCAAGATATAAGCTTGTTCTTTCAAAAACTACCTCCCGGGATTAAAGGATCTCCCAAAGCGGTCTATGGAACTGCATCGGGATCAATGTATATGGCATATCAAATTCAAAGGGCAATAACAAACAAAACCAAACTAATTTTAATAGATGAAGATAATTCAGCAGTTAATTTATTAGTTAGCGGAGTTTTAAGCAAATGGTTTGAAGGCGTTAAATCCTTAGCAGAGATCATTATGGAGAACAGAGAAAAATTAGGAGAAAGTGCTTTTATCATAGTTACAAGTTCATTAGACCTATTAACTGCCTTAGGAGATAGAGCGATATACTTGGAAGATCACAAAGCCAAATACTTGGACTTGGACTATTTTAGGGAAGAGTTAGGAAGGTATTATTTAGAACTTGCCTCCAAATTCATTAAAGTTAAAAAAGTTAAAAATTGAAGATAAAAAATAAAAATAAAAAATAAAAATGGGAGATAGGTATGAGCAAAGAAACCAAAATTACACTAATTGGAAGTAAACTTGCAAAAACTGGAGGAGAATTTTATTATTTAGGAGAAATAGAAGAATGTGAAAACTGCAAATTTAAACGACTATGCCACGGAAATTTAGAGATCGGAAGAAAATACAAGATCATCTCAGTAAGATCAGCAAACCACCCCTGTCCAGTTCACGAAGGAGGAGTAAAAGTGGTTGAAGTAGTTTTATCAGATATAACAATAATGATTGACACAAAAAAAGCACTCGAAGGAGTTGTGCTAAACCACCACCCAATAAACTGCGATAATTTTGAATGCGAATACTATACATTCTGTAATCCAAAAGGAATAAAAGATGGAGAAAAATACAAAATAAAGCAAGTCATCAATGAAAAAATAAACTGTCCAAAAGGAAAATCTTTAAAAAAGGCAGTTGTGGAGATAGTAGAAAACGAGCAATAATAAGGTGAAAACGTGATAAGTAATAGATGCAAAAACATAAAACCCTCAGCCATAAGAGAGATATTTAACTTAGCTACCTCAGATTGCATAAACCTTGGTATAGGAGAACCCGACTTTAAAACACCAAAACATATAATTGAAGGGGCTAAAAAAGCACTCGAAGAAGGAAAAACCCACTACTCTCCAAACAATGGAATTCCAGAACTTAGAGAAGAAATAGCAAATAAAATAAAAAAGGACTACAACTTAGAAATTGATAAAGACAATGTTATAATAACCTGCGGTGCTTCAGAGGGGTTAATGCTTTCAATAATGACATTAATAGATAGAGGAGATGAGGTAATAATCCCAGATCCCTCCTTTGTTTCCTATCACTCCCTATCCGCATTTGCAGAAGGAAAAATTAAAACCACCCCATTAAACGAAAACTTCGACCTCGATTTAGAACATATTAAAAACCTAATAACAAAAAAAACCAAATTGATAGTGCTAAACACCCCTTCAAACCCAACAGGAAAAGTTTATGATAAAGAGACAATAAAAGGCCTCGCAGAGATAGCAGAGGACTACAATTTGATTATCCTTTCAGACGAAGTTTACGATAAAATCATATATGAAAAAAAACACTACACTCCAATGCAATTTACTGATAGATGCATAATGATCAACGGATTTTCAAAAACCTACGCAATGACAGGATGGCGACTCGGCTACTTAGCAGTTTCAGAAAATCTAAATAAAGAGTTAAATTTAATCGACCATATGATAAAAATACACCAATACAGCTTCGCATGTGCCACAACCTTTGCTCAATATGGAGCTTTGTCTGCCCTCAAAGGAGATCAGAACTGTGTTAAAGAAATGGTAAATGAGTTTAAAAGAAGGAGAGATCTAATATATAAAGGCCTAAAAGATATTTTTAAAGTCAACAAACCAGAAGGTGCATTTTATATCTTCCCAAATGTTTCAGAATTTGGAAACGGAACAGAAATTGCCAAAAAATTAATAGAAAATAAAGTTCTATGTGTTCCCGGAATTGCCTTTGGAGAAAATGGAAAAAACTACATCAGATTCAGCTATGCCACAAAATATGAGGATATAGAAAAAGCATTAAATATAATAAAAACAACTCTCAGTAGTTGACTTTAATTAACTTTAAAATATTGATAATTTTAATTAGAGTTAATTAAAAATAAAAATAGTATCAATAACATTCCTCCAATTGCAAATACATATATATTATTCAAATTGAAAAGTATAAGAATGAACAAATAAACAATTGAAAACAACAGTCCAAATTTAAGGATATTATTTTCATTCTTTTTATCCTTCCAAACAGTGAAATAAGCTAAAATCATTATTATAGTTAAGAATAACCAATAATTTATGAACTCTCCAAAAAATCCATATATTGGATTTTGATGCATTATTAATGAAAGGATAATCCAAGATATTACAAACAAGGAATACAAAAATAAGCCCATTAAATTTTTCAACTTTATTTTAAAATTATCATCAAAAATTAAAACAATATATCCCAAATACCAAACTAAAAACAATGAGGTAATTTCATAATTTAATTCAAAATTTTTGACAAATATTAAATTTAAGAGAGAATAAATTATAAAATAAATTATAAATGGAAAAATTACTATGAAAGTTTTTTTAATTAGAGGATTGGACATTATTTCACCAAGATACATTAAATAAATATTTTCTGATAAGGAAATAAATGCAAAGAATCGTTATCAATCCGCCTATCCATAATACGCCTTGATTTTTATATGATACATATGTAGATAGTGCATCCCCACTTACTAATATAATAATTAACAATATTGTGGAATATATAAATATCCCAACAATTATGGAAACAAGAAATATTTTGAATTCATTAACTTTGTCAGATTTTCCATCCAAACACACTCCAAAGAAACCAAACAAAAAAATCATTAAAAATATAAATAAAAATAAGATGGATGATTTTAATGGATAAAACCTATAAGGAATATTTAAATACCTATCTACAAACAATAAATAATAAACCATACAAAAATACCCAAATAAGGCCCCAAAAATCATTCCAATCAATGATTTTTTATTCATTGTGTCCCTCCAAGTTTATATAAGGGATATATAACCTAAATAGAACAGATAACAATTTCACTTTTTTAAAAATATGTTTGTCGATTATTTTATAGTTTTATCTTAATCTTTTAATATTTAAAACTTGTGGAGATCAGATCTAAAATAAAAACATGATAAAAACAAAAACTGAAACAAAAAGGTGGAGCCATGATAAAAAGAAAACACTTAGAAATGATTCTCGATTCTCTAAAACGCCATCCAAATCCAAAAGTTGAGTTAGAACAATATACAATAGACGGAAAACTTGCCGGAGATATATTATACTTTGCAATAAACGACTTTTACGGAAATGTAGTTATCGATCTCGGCTGTGGAACTGGAAAACTCGCAATAGGAAGTAAATTACTCGGAGCAAAAAGAGCCATCGGTATTGATATAGATAAAGAAAGTATAGAAGTAGCAAAAGAAAATGCAAAAAAAGTAAACGCTGATGTTGAATTTTACTGCAAAGATATAAGAGAGATCGATAGACAATTCATAAATGAAAAATTAAAAGAAGATAAACATCTAAAAAAGGTTATAATCCAAAACCCACCTTTTGGAGCACAGAAAAAACAGGCCGATAGAATATTTATAGATAAAGCCCTTGAAATAGGAGATGTTATTTACACAATCCATAATAAACCAACTAAAAACTTTATTAAACACTATATAGAAAGCAAAGGAGGAGAAATAACCCATGAATACGAAGCAAATTTTAAAATTCCTGCAACATACTCATTTCATAAGAAAAAGGTTGTAAATATCCCGGTTATAATTTTTAGAATAGAAAATAAATCCAAAAACAAAGACAACGATTAATCATCTTTTATATATTATATCTTTTATATTTCTCTCATTATAAATTCACTTTTTATTCTTTCTCAACATCCTAAGAATCTTCAAATATAATGTAGCAAGTAAAACTAAAACAGGAATTATCTCTAACCTACCGATCCACATAGCAACAATACCAGCGATCTTTCCAATAACAGGGGTCTTTAACGTCACTACCCCAAGAGAGATTCCAATATTTGATGTAAAAGAAACTGCATCAAAAATAGAATCATACGGCTTATAACCAAGATATATAAAAATCAACGCCACTAAAAACGAAGAAAAACAATACAAGAAAAAGACCACAAACGCCTCCCTAATGATCTTATAATTCAAATCAATATCCTCAAGATGCTCATATATAACAGCTGACTTTGGATACAACACCTCTTTTATTTCATATACAAGTGCCTTCAATATAACCAAAAATCTAATTATCTTAACCCCTCCAGTGGTTGTTCCAGCACCTCCACCAATTAACATTAAAAAAATTATCAAAAACAGAGAGAAATTCGATAACATTGCCACATTGATAGTTGTGAAACCCGTAGATGTCATTGCTGAAACCACCGTAAATAAAGAATCAATAAATGAAATATGATCCTTAAAAGAAATAATAACAGATATTATTGTTATCACAACCAACGCATACTTCGTTTGAATATCATTAAAATACTTTCCAGTTAACAACTTATGATGAATAGAAAAAGACATAACCCCTCCAACCATCATTATTCCAATCATAACGATCTTTGCAAAATCATTATAAGGAAAGCTGTAATTGCTTATACTCATCCCTCCAGTAGAAATACCAGTCATAGTTAAATTTACCGCCTCCCAAAAACTTAAACCTGAAACATATAATAAAAGAACTCCTAAAATCGTATACAACACATATATCCAAACAATCGTTTTTATTGTTCCAATAGCACTCGGCATAATTCGTTCTTGTCTTGCCTCAGAAGCATATAAAAGATAGGCAACAGTTCCAGACCTGGCTAAAACCAATGCTGATAAGACCAATATCCCAACTCCTCCAATCCACTGCTGAAAACTCCTCCAAAATAGAACAGATTTTGGCAACACTTCAACGTTTGGGATTAACGTCATTCCCGTTGTAGTCCATGCAGACATACTTTCATAAACAGCATCAACATATGAGAAATAATGAATAGATAAATATAGAGGCACTGCTCCAATAAAAGAGGCAACTAACCAAGATAGAGCAGAAGCAACCATAGTTTGATGTAATTTTAAATTTTTTGGCTTAGTAAATTTTTTTATAAGAGATCCTAAAACGATAGAACAAATACCTGGAATCAAAAAATCCAAAACTGTGTTTTCATTAAAATAAAGTGCTACAATACAAGGTATTAATGTAAATATTCCAATTATTTGAGTTATTCCTCCTAAAATATGTAAAATACCCTCAACATCTTTTCTCGTTAAGCTACAAACCCCCATACTCCAAACCTTAAAGATTATTCCGAATATCTTTGATACGACATTACTATTTAAATTTATTTCAGATTATAAGTTAATATATTTAAATTTACAAATATTTATGTCTATAATAAAAAATAAACCTCAACCTACAAATTAGGCCATGCATAGGCCTCCGCATCCGCTTAGTGTCTGGATGCCCTGCCGGGCTCTCGGGCGGTTAGTGTCGGCGGGCTGAACGCCTCGGGCAGAACCCTCGGCGCTTACACCCCCGACCTATCAACCT